>ERZ1643251.4662-NODE-4662-length-11730-cov-16.317173_pt1 | contig 11730 bp, 8 predicted proteins | sample MGYA00579261_ERZ1643251 | MGnify/ENA primary metagenome ERZ1643251 (study PRJEB29033, sample SAMEA4952267) | chicken gut metagenome | biome: Broiler Chicken; feature: Gastrointestinal Tract; material: Caecum | place: Ireland | collected 2018 | study: Broiler... | reverse complement strand
AAGGAAAATCATCGCTCAGACGATTGAAGTACGGCCTCAAAGCCGCTCGTCGCGCTCCGCAGTTCAGCAAGCGCTGATTGCAACGCCTTCGGTTTTATTACCCGCCAAAAGCTCGAAACCATGTCGGTTTCGGGCTTTTTTCTTTTTTAGGGCGCCTGGCCGGCCGCCCTGCGCCGCGCGCGGCGCAGGGCGAAAAAACGACCGCAAACGGGTGGACAGCGCGCGTAAAAAACGGCAAAATGGTTACAAAATAGGACAACCGTTTTGCCCCGCATCCGGCCGTGCGGCGGAGGCAGGGACGGCGGGGAACAGGAGGCATATTGTATGCAAACACAGCAAGGCAAGGACCACAAAAGCCCCCGGCTGCAGCGGCTGCCCCTCAACGCGCTGCATCCGTTCCCGGGGCATCCGTTCCGGGTGCGGGACGACGAGGCTTTGCGGGAACTGGCCGCAAGCATCCGCCAATACGGCGTGATGGTCCCGGGCATCGTCCGCCCGAACCCGGGCGGCGGGTATGAGCTGGTCTCCGGACACCGGCGGCACCGGGCCAGCGAACTGGCGGGCAAAGAAACCATGCCGGTCATTGTCCGCGACCTGGACGACGACCAGGCCACCATCGTCATGGTGGACAGCAACCTGCAGCGGGAAAGCCTGCTCCCCAGCGAGCGGGCTTTTGCCTATAAGATGAAGCTGGAGGCCATGAAACACCAGGGCGAGCGGGCTGATTTAACTTGTGCCCAACTTGGGCACAAGTCTGATGGGAAGAAATCGCGGGATATTTTGGCCGAACAGGTCGGCCAGAGCCGCAACCAAATTCAGCGTTACATCCGCCTGACCGAGCTGATCCCAGAACTGCTGGACATGGTGGATGAACGAAAAATCGCCTTCAACCCGGCCTATGAGCTGTCTTTCCTTAAAAAAGAGGAACAGACGCAGCTTTTGGACGCGATGGACAGCGAACAGGCCACGCCGTCGCTCTCCCAGGCCCAGCGGCTGAAAAAGTACAGCCAGGAGGGGCGCCTGACCCTCGACAGGATGCGGGTCATCATGGGGGAGGAAAAGAAAAGGGATTTGGACAAGGTGACGTTTACCGCCGACACCCTACGCAAGTATTTTCCCAAAAACTACACCCCCGCCCGGATGCAAAAGACCATCATCAAGCTGCTGGAAGTGTGGCAGCGCAAGCGCCAGAGAGACCAGGAGCGATGAAAGGTTTTTATAAACAGGACCGGCTGTGAAAGCGACGCGTCCCGATACTTTCGTGGATGAGATTCGCACGAAAGTAAAGTGCACCCTCATCAGGGGCATAAAGGAAATCAGGGGGCCGGAGTGTACAAGCTCTCCGCCTCCCCTGGTTCTCTTATTTTTTGATGCGTTCTCTTGAATCGTAATATACTTTGGTTGTTGCTTTGCGGCTTGTCTGGAAGTGTCATTTTCAGCCGCCCAAGGTTCGGCAAAGGCTTCGGATGCTTCCGCGTAAAGTATTTGGAGTCCTGATCGCCACAGTGCTGCATGCTCTCTGCTTTGGAACGCGGTTCCGTGCAAAAGCAAGAATACGCTCATGCGGGGTATCATGTGGGGCATCATAGGGGCCCGTTCTTTTTCACGCTTTTTCTGCCATTGCGTCTGGCACGGCGAACGCCTCCCCATCCAAGCAAACCGGCAGCCGCCGCCAGAGAGACTGCGTCCGCCAGCAGCCAGCGCAGCGGTTCCTGATAGCCGACAGTTACCTCACCGGACCAGCCCGCCGGTACCGCCAAACCAACAAGTCCGTGGTCTGACGCATACAAGGTTCCTTCTCCCGCTTGAATGCGGTACCCCGGATAGTACAGCAGCGGCAATTCAATAAAGCCTTCCGATTCGCCTGCGGTACAGTCGATTGTCAACCTGCCCCCTGCACGAGATATATCGTACACTTCGGCATTGACCGGGTCGCATTGTCCATAGGTCTGTCCATCCCACTGTGCACCGACCGGGTCGTACAGTAAGTCTGTGAACGGTTTTGTCTGCGAAGGGTCAAGCAGGGCCTGCGGCAAGTCCGTTCCAACGCGCCCCTGGCTAAAAGTGATCAGCGAGGTCAGCGTCAGCACAACCGGCAGCACGGCCGCCAAAAGCGCAGTTGTTTTCCCGCGGGCACACCACAGTTCTTGCAGGGCGCAAAGAGTCAACAATGTCAACGCCAGCGAAGCCGTTCCCAGCCATCGCCAGGGAAATTGCAACACCTGCACCAAACCACCCACTGCCGAATCTTGCAGCATCGCCCATGGGCACAGCGTACTCGAAAGCCAACAGGCCGCGGCAGCCACACCGGCACATACCAGCCCCAATGTGCGCAGCACGCTTTTTTGCTGGCGGTACAGGCAGAGCATGGCAAACAGTGCCACTCCCGGCAGCAAAGCCAGCCCAAGAGTGGCGGTGCGGCCTTTGAACAGAAGCTGCGGCAAACTCATGGCATGTGCCGCCAGGGTAGAGTCCCCATCCGGCAGGCGGCCTGCACTGGCCGTCACAAAGGGTAAAAGGAACCATAGGTTAACAAGCACGCATCCACCGGCCGCCTTGCCCCAAACCAGCAACGTTGCAGGCCGAAAAGTGCGTCTCCAGAAAACCAACCCGATGCACAACGCTGTCAAAGCCGCCATTAGGAAGCTAAGCATGTGGGACTGCAGCAGCCCGCCAAATGCCAGCAAAAGCGGCACCCATGCCCCCTGGCGGGCCTTATCCTCCGGGCCGTACAGCCGCCAGAGCCCCCAAACCAGCAATGGCAAAAAGAGCATGGCCGTATACTCGCCCAATGCGGCGCGCACATATACACAAATCAGCCGGTAAGAGGCCAGCGTATACAAAAAACTGCCGATCAACGCCAGCGCCCGCCGCCCGAATATACGCCAGAAACACCAGTAACTCAATGCCGCAGTGGCGGCCGTCACAACATGCATGTAAGAATGAATCGCGGTTCCCACCGGCAGCCCAAGCAGCCGCAGCAGGGCCGGGAAGTACAGGAACAGCTGTCCGTAAAACAACGGTGTACCGTATCCATAGCCGTTTTTTGCTGTCGGATATACCCGCACCGGGAACTGACCAAACCGCAAAGCGTCAGCTGTGAACTCGATGCGGGAAAGATGAAACGCCCAGTCGTCTCCAAGGTTGGGACCGCTCTGCAGCGCCAATGCCGAAGCCAACACAAAGACAACAAAGACCCCTGCCACAGCAGCGCGGTCCCCTGCACATAAAGCCAGCGGGCTGGCGGGCAGCAGCCGCAAAAGGGCCGCATCCAATGCCACAAAAACAACCGCCAGTAAAATGATCTGCACACACGCCAGCGCCGCATCATAACGGACAGAAACATTACCCACCAGGAACCGGCACCCGTCAGAAGCAAACAAAATTTGCGCATCGGGGCAGTCGCCTTGCGTGACCATACGATAGGTTCGGCTGCCCGATGCCAAATCCACATCTCCATCATACATCTGCAAAGTACCCGGCGTTTCTGTATAAAAGCGGATATAAGGGCATGCATCCGCATCGCTACCCGAATGTTCCGCTTTATAATTTACCGTTACAAGATATGGTCCGGCCGGCAATTCCAACGGTTCGGTCGCCAAAATCAAGGTATAGCCGTCTTCCGGAACCGTTGTTTCTTCTAAACCGACATATCCGTCCGCATCCGTCTGCAGTGACGACATACTCATGTTCATCAGCTCACCGGCCGCAAACTCCAGCGGTTCCGGCGCCGACACCGTCCGATATCCCAAAAACAAAAGAGCCAGCAACTCCAGGACAATGATCAAAATCATCGGCGGGCGCCGCAGAAAAGAACCGATCGGTTTCCAGTTATTTTCAGCCAATATTCCTTTTTGTTTATATTTCATCCGAAAACGCTCCCCTTCCGCCCCCAGAAACATCCCTCATAAAATGCCGTGATACTGTTTCTGGGAAAAACGAGGTCTTGCTGCAAATTATTCAGACACGCCCCGCCGATACATTTTAACCAGTGATTTTTTCTATTTTATCACCAATTCGCCTTATTTGACAAGGTTGTTCCAAAAGATGCACCCCACCGCATACTGCTGACCCAATCCTCTCCCCTGCCCCAATTTGCCAGACAGTGTCTGTTAAATTGTAATCATTCCTGTTTTGCGCAGTCTGCCTCTGGCTCCCCTGCCGCGCCAAACGGGTTGCCCCGCGGCGGTTCCCTTTGTATAATAAAGAAAAACGCGCCGCGGCATCCGGCGGTCATGGCGGCTTGCGCCGCCCGCAGGCCGCGCAACAGCACACAGAGGGAGGCCGTTTATGAAACGCTGCAGCAAATCGCCGTTTTCCCGCGCCGCGCGCATATGGCTGGCGGCGTATCTGCTGGTGTGGGCGCTTTCCTGCGCCTGGGTGTGGCTGTTCGGGGTTGCGCCGGTGTACCTGATGCTATTCTTCGGCCTGTTCCAGTTTCTGGTTTTCCCGGTGCTGCTGTTCGGCACAGGCGTTGCGCTGGGGCTGTGCGCCGCGCCGGGGCCGCTGCGCTGGGCGCTGCCCGCGCTGCTGGGGCTTTTGTACAGCATTTGGCCGCTGAACATGCTGCTGGCCGCCCGGCCCGCCGGGCCGGAGCTCTCGTTCGTACTGTTCGGCTGCGCGGCGGGGTACCTGGGGCTGGCGGCAGGCACGGCAGGGCGTGCGCTGCGGGGCAGAAAATGACAAAAGCCTGTCCTTTTTTCCGCCGCGGGGCTGGACAAGCGCGGCAAAGTGAAGTATAATAAGCGACAGTGCGCCCGGCGGATCGCCGGGCGCGCATGATGTACAAAAAGGCAGGTTTTTCCATGCTATCCATAAAAACACGCGAACACCTGCGCCGCAAGGCAGCGCTGCTGCTGCCGCGCTGGGGCGCGCTGGCCACCGGCGCGGCGGCGCTGGGGCTGACGCTGGGGTTCATCCACACGACGATGCGCGTGGTGGAGATCACCGACACCCACGGCACGGCCGGGCTGACCATCACCTGCGCGACGGCGGTCGATGACCTGATGTTCCAGGCCGGGGTGACGGCCCCCGCCAGCGAGGACGTCCTGCAGATCAGCGAGGAGGACGGCGCCGACCATATCCATGTGCTGCGCGCGTTCACGGTGCCGGTCACGGCGGACGGCCAGACCGTTGACCTGGTGACGGCGGACGAGACGGTGGGCGAGCTGCTGCAGGCCGCCGGCATCCCGGTGGGGGCGGACGACATCGTGGAGCCCGCGCTGGACACGGCGCTGGCCGAGGGCGACACGGTCACGGTCCAGCGCGTGGAATACAACGACTACACGGTGGAAGAGACCATCCCCATCGAGACCGAATACGTCTATTCGAGCCTGTACTACCGCAACCAGAGCTACAGCCGCACGATGGAGTACGGCAACGAGGGGCTGGACCTTGTCAGCTACCGGGAGGTGTACATCGACGGCGAGCTGACCGATACATACGAGACCGCGCGCGAGACCGTGACCGAGATGCAGCCGGATGTCGTCAAGTGTTACGGCGAAGGCGCGCCGGTGTCCATCTTTACCGGGCCGGAGGTCGTGGACGGCGTGCCGGTGGAGGGCGTGGCCGCCGTCTACCGCAGCAAACGCGCGACCGGGTATTCGGCCTCGCTGACGGCGAAGGGCGCTTCCGGCCAGCGGCTGACCTACGGCACGGTGGCCATCAACCCGAACATCATCCCCTACGGGTCGCTGATGTACATTACCTCGGACGACGGGCGCTTTGTGTACGGCTACGCCTATGCGGCGGATACCGGCATTGCGATGATGGACGGCCGGGCTTTCATTGACCTGTACTATGAGACGTATGCCGAGAGCGTCTCCAACGCGGTGATCCCGGTGACGATCTATGTGCTGGACAGCGAGACCGCCGCCGAGTACAAGGAGATCAACGACGAGCGGCGCGCGGCCGACCTGGCCGACCACCACTGACAGAGTTTAGAGTTTTGAGTTCAGATGCGGTGCGGCTGCGCCGCATTTTTCTATGGAGGGGAAAACGCCATGCCAAAAACGCAGGTCTCGCTGACACAGGGCAGCGTTGCCAAAGGGATGCTGACCTTTGCGGTGCCGATTTTTTTGAGCAACCTGTTCCAGCAGCTGTACAACGCGGTCGACTCGCTGATTGTGGGCAACTTCCTGGGCGAGCACGCGCTGGCCGCGGTGGGTTCTTCGGGCAGTTTAATCTTTCTTTTGACCGGTTTCGTCAACGGCGTCAGCCTGGGCGCGGGGGTGCTGGTGGCGCGGTATTTCGGCGCGAAGGACGATGAAGCGCTGCGCAAAGCCGTGCACACGACGGTCGCGCTGGGCCTGGCCGCGGGCGCGGCGCTGACGGTGATCGGCGTGGCGCTTTCGCCGCAGATCCTGCGCTGGATGGGCACGCCGGACGATGTCATCGGCAATTCGATCGTGTATTTCCGCGTGTATTTCATGGGCTGTATCGCGGTCGTCCTCTACAACGTCGGCGCAAGCATCCTGCAGTCGGTCGGCGACAGCCGCAGCCCGATGCTCTACCTGATCGCAGCGTCGGTGCTCAACGTCGTGCTGGACCTTTTGTTCGTGGCGGGCTTGCACATGGGGGTCGGCTCGGCCGCTTTCGCGACCATCCTCTCGCAGATTTTGAGCGCCGTTCTTGCCTTCCGCAAGCTTGGCAAGGCCACCGGCGCGTATGCCGTGCGCTGGCGGCAGGTGCGGTTCGACGGCCCGACGCTGCGCGCCGTCGTCGCGCAGGGGCTGCCGTCCGGCGTGCAGAACTCGGTCATCTCGCTGGCCAACGTCATCGTGCAGGCCAACATCAACGCCTTTGGCGCGCAAGCGATGGCCGGGTGCGCGGCCTACAGCAAGGTGGAGGGCTTCGCCTTTCTGCCCGTGACCTGCTTTTCGATGGCGCTGGCGACCTTTGTCAGCCAGAACATCGGCGCGCGGCAGCCCGGCCGCGTGCGCCGCGGCATGAAGTTCGGCATCCTTTCTTCGGCCGCGCTGGCCGAGGTGATCGGCGTGGCGATCTTTGCACTTTCGCCGTTTTTGATCGCCGCGTTCAACAGCGAGCCGGAGGTCGTCGCCTACGGCGTGCGGCAGGCGCGCACGGCGGCGCTGTTCTACTGCCTGCTGGCGTTCAGCCACTGCTGCGCGGGCATCCTGCGCGGGTTGGGGCGGCCGGTTGTGCCGATGGCCGTGATGCTGGCCGTGTGGTGCGTGCTGCGCATCAGCTATATCACGGTGGCCGTGCGGCTGGTGCCGGATATCGGCGTGATCTTCTGGGCCTATCCGCTGACCTGGACGATCAGCGGCCTGGTGTTCGCTTACTACCTGCGCCACACGACGCTGCCCGCCCCCGGCGGCGGCGCACAGCAGCACCTGGCGGATGTGCAGAGCTGACCGCGCCCCTTTGAACGTTTTCCGTATAAAATAAAGGCAGACGCCCGCCCCGGGTACAATTCCGGGGCGGGCGTCTGGCTGTCAAAAAAGATGTTTCCCCACCGCTCACAGAGCGTTTGCCTTACATGGTAGGGCGGGCGATTTCGCCCGCCGCGCCTCTGCCAATTCAAAAAACGCAAAGCAACGTTTTCTTTGCAAAATTGGCGGTGCGGCGGGCGTTACGCTTCCGCGCAGACGGCCACACAGCCGGGGGTGCGGGCGGCGGTGTGGCGCAGCGGGGTACCGGCGGCTTCCAGCGCGGCGGCCGCCGCGGCGAAGGCGGGGGTAATGCGCTCGCCGGGGGCCAGCAGCGGCACGCCGGGCGGGTAGGCCCAGACATATTCGGCGGCTACCGCGCCGGTGGCATCCGCCAGCGGGCGCTCGGCGCGCGGGCGGCGCAGCGCGGCGGCGATCGTATACACAGCCGGGCCGGGCGGCGGCAGCACGGCCGCCTGCGCGGGGGCGGTTCCCTGCGGCAGGCAGCGGTCGATGGCCAACAGCGCGGCGGCCAGGCGGTCGAGCGCGTCCTCGCCGTCGGCGACGCTGGTCATGGCCAGCACGTTGGGCCCGCAGGACATTTCGGTCTCAAACCCGTAGTCTTCGCGCAGCGCGCGGGCCAGCGCCGCGCCGCTGTGCGGGCTGCGGACAAGGAGCTTGCCCGCATCGTGGGCCCAGACGGCCGGGTGCGCGGCGGGGGCGTCGGCCCCGTGGCACAGCACCCGCAGCGCGCCAAGGCCCTGCACGGCGGCCGAAAAGCGGTCCAGCCGGCGCCGCCAGGCCGCAAACAGTTCCCCGCCCTGTTCGGCCAGCAGCGCGGTGCAGCCATCCAGGCTGACCAGCAGCGGGTAGGACGGCGAGCTTGTCTCGAACACATCGAGCTGGCGCTCGACCTCGTCGGGGTCGATGCGCCCGCCCGCCCCCAGGTGCAGCAGCGCGGTCTGGGTCAGGCTGGGCAGCGTTTTGTGCGGGCTCTGGACCACAAGGTCTGCCCCGGCTGCAAGCGCCCCGCCGCGCCAGCCGTGCGCCTGCGCCAGCGGCAGATAGTGCGCGCCGTGCGCTTCGTCCACGATCAGCGGCACGCCGTGCGCGTGGCAGATACCGGCGATGGCGGCCACGTCGCTGAGCACGCCTTCATAGGTCGGGCTGGTCAGGACGACGCAGGCCGCGCCGGGGCAGGCTTCGAGCGCGGCGGCAACGCTGGCGGGCGGCACGCTGCCATAGATGCCGAAGGCGGCGTCGACCGGCGGGGTCAGCCAGTGCACGCGCAGGCCGCCGAGCTCGATGGCATGGTAAACCGATTTATGGCAGTTGCGTGCGCAGAGGATCGTGCTGCCGTGCGGCGCGGCGGCGCGGATGGCCGCCAGAATGCCGCAGGTGCTGCCGCCGACAAGATACCAGCTGCGCGCCGCCCCCCACAGCGCCGCCGTGCGCGCCATGGCCGCGGCCAAAACGCCTTCGGCCGCATGCAGGTCGTCGGTTCCGGGGACCTCGGTCGTGTCCCAGGCATAGCAGGCAAGGCCCGGCGCGGGCGCCAGGCGGCGCTTGTGGCCGGGCATGTGCAGCGGGTAGGTGCGGCACGCGCAGGCTTCCAGCGCGGCTTGCAGCGGGGATGAGGTGGGCATGGGCGTATCCTTTTCAGCGTTCGGGGGCGGGGGTTGCGGCGGGGTTTTCGGTTTCCCGGGTGGCCGCGGGCCCCGCCGCCGGTCGTAGGGACGGATTCCATATCCGCCCGCGGACGTTCGCGCCGCCGCAAAGCCGGGCCGATATGGAATCGGCCCCTGCAGGCGGCAAGGCAATGCCGCGGCCGCCCGCGGGGGTTGGCGGCGGCGCGGGGTACGGCGGGATGAGGGCATCCCGCCCTACGGCCGCCCGGATGGTTGCGGGCATCCCGGTTGGTCCAAAGCATACAATTTGTTCGTAGGGGCGGGATTTATCCCGCCCGTGAACGTTTGCGCCGCCGCGGGGTTCCCGGGACGATCTCCGGCCTAAGAGCCGGGCCTTACGGCCCGGTTGGCCTCCGAAACGCGCCTGCGGGCGCAGTGCGAGCATCGTCCCCTACAGAGGTTTGTTATAGCGCAGGGTTGCGCTTTCCCGGTCGGCCGCGGGACCTTGCGCCGCGGCAAAGTTTCCGGGCCGATATGGAATCGGCCCCTGCAGAGGGCGATAGTTCCCGGGCGGGCGCGGGCCGCCGTTTGCGGGGGGCGTTACGCTTCCCTTTCCTCCAGAATGCCGCTGGCGGCGATGGCGGCGACGGCTTTTCGGATGGTCTCTTCGGGCAGGGTGAGGGCAAAACGGACGTAGCCTTCGCCGGAAGGGCCGAAGCTCGCGCCCGGCGTGCAGATGACGCCCGCGGCGTCGATGAGGCGCAGGCAGAACGCCATGCTGTGCCGCCAGCCCGCGGGCAGCGGCGCCCACACGAACATGCTGCCGTGGCTGTCCGGCACCGGCCAGCCGATGCCCCGCAGCCCGCCGCAGAGCGCGTCGCGCCGGGCCTGGTAGACCCCGCACTGCGCCCGGACGCTGTCGAGCGGGCCGGTCAGCGCGGCGATGGCCGCCCGCTGGATGGGATAGAACATGCCGAAGTCGATCTGCGTGCGCAGCTTTTTGCAGGCGGCGACGACATCCGGCCGCCCGACAAGAAAGCTGATGCGCGCGCCGGTGACGTTGAAGCTCTTGGACAGCGAGAAGAATTCGACCGCGACCTCCTCCGCGCCCGGCGTGTTGAACACGCTGCCGCCGTGCGCGCCGTCAAAAATGATATCGCTGTAGGCGTTGTCGTGCACAAGCAGGATGTTGTACTTTTTGCAGAAGGCGACGATCTCGGCGTACAGTTCCGGCGTGCCGATGCTGCCGACCGGGTTGGCGGGCAGCGAGACCAGCATCAGCCTGGCCTTGCGGGCGACATCCTCCGGGATGGCGCGCACATCGGGCAGGAAGTTGTTCTCTTGGGTCAGCGGGTAGAAGTACGGCACGCCGCCGCCCAGGCGCATGCCGGTCATAAAGACCGGGTAGCACGGGTCGGGCAGCAGCACGGTGTCGCCCTCGTTGAGCAGCGCAAGGCCGAGATGGCCGATGCCGTCCTGGCTGCCGGAAAAGCTCATGACCCGGTCCGGCGTGATGCCCGCGACGCCGAAACGGCGCTGGTAATAGCTGCCGACCGCCGCGAGCAGTTCGGGGATATCGCGCAGCGTGTACTTCCAGCTTTCGTCCCGGGCGGCCGCGTCGATCAGCGCCTGCTTGATGTGGGGCGCGGGCGGGAAATCCGGCGTGCCGACCGAAAGGTTGTACAGCGTGCGGCCCTGCGCTTCCAGCGCGATCTTTTTATCGTTGAGCGCGGCGAAGATCTCCGGGCCGAACAGGTCCAGCCGCCGCGAAAAGGTCATTTCCATTGGTTTTGCCCCCGTTTTTTTGGATTTCTGCCTTTTTATAATAGCACCGCGGCCGCGCCGGGCGCAAGCCCCCTTGCGCAAACGGCGCGGCTGCGGTATGATAAGAACAGCGCCGGGCCGCCGCCCAAAGCCGCACGGCGCACCGTTTGTTTTTTGCGTTTCTCCCCGGGGAGGGAATGGGTTTGACACACCACTTTGTCCGCACCGCCGAAGCGCGCCCGTTCGGGCGGTTTCTGGCGTCCTCGCTGTCTTCAAGCATCGTCGACCTGGCGGCCTTTGCCGCGCTGTGCGCGCTGCTCGAGCCCGCCGCCGGCTCCACGGCGGCGATCCTGGCCGCCACGGTGGCCGCGCGGGTGCTGTCGTCGCTGTGCAACTATCTGATCAACTATTTCTTTGTGTTCCACAGCCGCACCCGCCACGGGCGTTCGGCCACGCTGTACACGGCGGTCACGGTCATCAAGACGGCGGCCAGCGCCGTGCTGGTCGCCGCGCTGGCCGCCGTGCTGCCCGAAGCCGTGCCGGAGCTGGGCATCAAGATCCCGGTGGACTGCCTGCTGTTTTTCGTCAACTATCTGGCGCAGAAACGGTTTGTGTATTGAGAGGGCGGTCGCCAAACTGTGTGGTGATGGTTTCAACGGGGCAATATGTAAGGCAAAGGCGCGCGCCGAACGGCGCGCGCCTTTGTTTTGTATGGTTGTATTTGGTCAAGGTTGACCAGCGCAGCCAGGGGAAGGCCGCCGCACCGCCAAGCCCCGCCCTAGAACGCAGCCGCACCCGCCCGCGGGTTGGTGGCGGCGCGGGGTCCCCGGGCCGATATGGAATCGGCCCCTACAGGCGGCAAGGCAAAGCCGCCGCCACCCGCGGGGGGTGGCGGCGGCGCGGGGTGCGGCGGGATGGGGGCATCCCGCCCTACGGCCGCCCGGATG
>ERZ1643251.4660-NODE-4660-length-11734-cov-6.178269_pt1 | contig 11734 bp, 7 predicted proteins | sample MGYA00579261_ERZ1643251 | MGnify/ENA primary metagenome ERZ1643251 (study PRJEB29033, sample SAMEA4952267) | chicken gut metagenome | biome: Broiler Chicken; feature: Gastrointestinal Tract; material: Caecum | place: Ireland | collected 2018 | study: Broiler... | reverse complement strand
GACTGTAAATCCGTCGGCTTCGCCTTCGATGGTTCGAATCCATCCCTGCCCACCACGAAATTTAATGTGCTGAAAGCTTCAGTGCTTTCAGTTTTTTTATTTAAAATCATTTTTCTATTTAATATCGGTATGGACAAAACTTTTGTTGCGTGATATAATCGTAATTGAAGGAATTAAATTAATATGTTTGAAAAAAATGACACAAAGATATATAAATTTTCAAATGGCGCAACACTTATATACAGACAAGACTGTGAAACGAAGACCACAAAAATAGCAAGTGGTTTTATTGCAGGTGCCCAAAAAGATATCATTCCTGGCACTGCACATTTTTTGGAACACATAATGGTCTCTCCTCGTACAGCGCAAAAGACATTTGCAAAAAAGTATAATGTAAAAACATCGGGTTTCACTACCTATGATTTTATTTGTTTCGAAACAACCTCATTGTCCAAATATTTGGATTCTCAAATGCAAATTTTGGAAGAAATTGTACTTTGTGATGATTTTGACCAAAAACTTATTGAAAGAGAGCGCCAAGCAATTTTAATTGAAGATGTCCTGGTTTTAGGAAAGCAAAATACTATTGACTCAAACTATTTTGAAACAACCAATAAAAACACTGGTGGCGAGGAAAATATCAAAAAAATTACAAGCGATTATTTAAAGCAATACAAAGATGAAAATTTTGTTGCAGAGAATTTTGTTATGGCAATTACAAGTGATTTAAGCTTTAAAGCCATAAAACAATATGCTGAAAACATTGTTAACAATTTAGTGTCACAACCTCAAAAAAAGAATAATTTTCATCAGATAAAAAAGAAGCATGATATAAGTTATTATGTTTACAAACAAAGCCCATTTATGAAAACGGTCAGAGTTGAATTATCTATAAAAAATGATGTAATCGCAGAAATTGCTAATAGAAACAGCATTATAGATGAATATATATTTAATTCCCCTACTGGATTGCTGCATCAAAAGCTTCGTCTAGAAAATGGATATGCATATTATGCTAAACTAGCTAATACATATGGTGAAAATAACGACAATTATAAAACATTCACAATTGATACTAGTAAAATTAATGTCAATAAAGTTTTGTATGCACTCGGTGAAATTTTAAAATCTATGAAAAATGGTTTATCAACGCAACAATTTGAAGACTTTCAAAATGCAATGAAGGCAAACAAAGAAGAAAACAATCATGAAAGTTATCTGACGAGTAAAAATATGTTTATTGACTATGTAAAAAAAGGATATGTTGTTTTAGATGACCCTATGGACATGGTTTTAAACTTTTCAAGAGATGAGTTGAACAAATATTTGCATGACGCATTTTTAAAGAAAAATATTGTTTTAAATATAGTTGGAGACATGGATTTAAAAACAATACTAAGGCCAACAGTTATTCAAAACATATTTGATACAAGGCCTTTTAGATATCTTTTGATGAAGGGAGATAAAAATTATTATTTCGACACTGAAACAAATAATTTTATAGATCCTGCTCTGATAAAAGATAATTCGGTTGCTTTTTACAAAGTAGTGGATTCACACGGAAAATTAATTGTAGAAAAACCCAATGAAATCCAAGAAATCAAAAGTTTTTCCATTCCAAAACCTTTTAAATTTCCAAAAGCTCAAAATGATGACGAAAAGCAACAATAAATTAGTTAAAAAAACAAGTCTGATTTCGGACTCGTTTTTTTAATAATTATTTAGAATGTCGTCACACAAACATTTTATATGTTCATATGTTAATCCACCCTGAAAATAAGCAGTATAAGGTGGACGAATTGGCGCATCACAACTAAGTTCAAGTGTGGCTCCAGATACAAAAGTTCCAGCGGCCATTATGACCTGATCAGTATATCCCGGCATATCCCAAGGCATAGGAACTGCATTGCTATCTATTGGTGAATTTTTCTGCACCAACTGCACAAATTTTATAAGTTCTGCCTCAGAATTAAACATAACGGATTTGACAATATCATAACTTCGTTCTGATGAGTCCGGAATTACAGTAAAGCCCTTATGTTTTAATATCTCCCCTACAAGATAGGCTCCCTTTAAAGCCTGCATCGTTGTGTGTGGAGCAATAAATATGCCTTGAAAATACATTCGATAGCCCATTTCATAAGAACCAGTCTCACTCCCTAGTGATGGACAAGTAAATCTTTTTTCAATTAATTCAACATATTTTTGCTTACCACTAATATAGGCGCCCGTGGCTGCAAGTCCGCCCCCGGCGTTTTTTATCAAAGATCCTACTATAATGTCTGCTCCAACTTCAGTGGGTTCTTTTTTTTCTGTAAATTCACAATAGCAATTGTCCACCATAAAAATTGAATCTGGAGAGATCTCTCTTAGTTTTGCAATAATATTTTCAAGTGTTTCAATTGAAAAGGCAGCCCTTGACGAATATCCGCGACTTCTTTGCAAATAAATGACTTTTGGTTTTATCTCTTTTACTGCTTTATATACATTTTCAAAATCAATAACACCATCTTTTAGTGCGATTTCTTTGTAATCAATATTAAAATCTTTTAAGCTGCCAACATTTTCATTATCTTGTCCCAAAATGTTTTCATACATAGTATCATATACTGAGCCAGTAATTGACATTAGTGTATCGTTTGGTCTCAAAAGTCCAAACAGACTCATACTTAGTGCCTGAGTTGCACATGTAATAAGTGGTGAAACCAATGATTTTTCCGAGCCAAATGTATCGCTAAAAACTTTTGACAATGTTTCCCTACCAAGGTCACTGTAGCCATAGCCAGTGGTACCCGAAAAATGTCGAGTCTCAACATTATTTTTTCTAAATGCCTCAAGTACCTTTTTTTGATTGTAAAAAGCTATATCATCCAATATTTCAAATTGTTGCCTTAAGTTTCGCTCACATTGTTTTATTATCTCATAATTATTCATTGTTTTCTTCCTCTAAAACTTTTGTTATTTGTTTATAGCAGGTGTCAAAATCATCTGCATTAACTTTTATTATATTTTTAAATTGGTTCATAAATGTAAATTGCCTTTTAGCATAATTGCGAGAATGCTGCTTAATTAATTCAATGCATGAAACAATTTCGGTCTCCCCTTTAAGGTATGGCAAAAGTTCTTTATAACCAATAGCTTTAAAGCATTGCACATTTTCTCCATAAGATTTGTATATAAATTCAGCTTCTTTGACAAGCCCTTTATCTATCATTTCATCAACACGTTTATTGATTTTATCATACAACTTTTGTCTATCGCAAACAAAACCAAAAATAGTATAATCTTCGTAGTTTAACTGTTTAGTAACTTTTGATTTATTGATTGCAAGTTGCGCATATCTTAGTAACCTAGTACGATTGTGTGCATCTCCATTTTTTAATGAAATATTTGCGTCTTCAATAATTTTTCTAAGCTCATCATTTGACAAACTATTAAATTCTTCACGAGAAGAACTATCTATTTCGCCAAGGTTGTAGTTTTCTACTAAAGCTTTAATGTAAAGGCCGGTACCGCCTACAATTATGACATTTTTCCCTCTACTTTTAATTTCTCCAATTGCCTGCTTGCAATGTGTTACAAAATCGTAAACACTGAAACTTTGATTTGGCATAACAAAATCTATCAAATGATGTTTAATACCCATCATATCATTAGGCATAATTTTTGCAGAACCGATGTCCAAATATTTATAAATCTGCATTGAATCGCATGAAATAATTTCTGCGTCAAATTGCTTAGCTAGTCTTAATGATGTTGCAGTCTTACCTATCCCAGTTGGTCCATACAAGATTATGATTTTCATTAAACGATCCTCTTGAACATTTTTTCAAGTTGTTTTTTGTCAATAGTGATAACTATGGGCCTTCCATGTGGACATAAAAGTGTTGTGTTATTATGTTTTAAACTGGTAAGAAGAGCATTGATTTCGCTCTCACTTAGTTTATATCCAGCTTTGACAGCAGCTTTACAACCCATTGTAGCAAACTCGTGACGAATTATTTCATGAGGTTTTTTAACAAGACCATTTAAGTTTTTTAACACTTCATCGAAAAAATTTTTTAAATTAATATCATAAAGGACCATCGGAACACTATTTATCTTGAAACAATTGTGTCCAAATACATCAATATCAAAACCATAATCAGTTAACAGTTTTTTATTTTCTTCCAAAAAGTCAAATTCAACATCATTAACTCGCAACACATATGGAACCAATAATTGCTGCACTCGAATGTCTTGTTTATCAACTTCATCCATGAACTTATCAAAAAGAATGCGCTCATGTGCAGCATGCTGATCTATGAAATAAATCACATCGCCTTCTTGAACAATGATATAAGTGTCAAATGCAACACCAATTATTTTGTGAAAAGTACTAAACAAGTTTTCATACTTAATTTGTTCTTTTTCTTCATCCAACCTACTGATAATAATATCCTTATCTGTATTTTCACCTTTCTCTTTGTCAAACTGAGGAGTGTCAATGCTAACTTCTTTTGGATAAAAATTCATTGAAAATTCAAGTTCACCTTTTTTCCCAAGTGATTTTTGGATGTTGTATTGTTCGTTGATTTGATCTATATAACTTACACCCTCACTGGACTTAACCTTTTCAAAACTTGGACTTTCCACTACGGGAGTTTGGATAACTTCATCATCGGGATTAAAGGCGTCTTTTATATGTGTTTGTCTAGATAGTGCATCATACACAGCATTATTGAAGAGAAGGTAAATTCTTTGCGTGTTTTCAAATTTTACTTCAAGTTTGTTTGGATGAACATTGACATCCAAACTGCCTGGAGGAAGAGTTAAAAACAAAACGTAAACGGGAAATTTTCCCTTCATGAGAAATGTATCGTAGGCATTTGCAATACTTGCACTTATTGTGGAATTTATACAGTATCTGTTATTGACAAACAAAGTTTGGTATGTGCGGTTACTCTTTGCCACAGTTGGGCTAGAGATATAGCCACTAATTTTGTAATCGCCACTTGCATAATTTACTTCAATCATGTTTGAAGATATTTCTTTTCCATATATTGTGTATATTATTTCAAGCGTACTACAATTTGTTGTGTTATATATAATTTTATCATCAACAATATACTTAAAATTAATATCGCTATGAGATAACATTAACTTCTCTACGTAGTTAGTTACGTCATTCTCTTCTGTCTTATTTTTTCTTAGAAATTTTGCTCTAGCTGGAGTATTAAAAAACAAATCTGTTACAGTGATTTTTGTTCCGGTAGTGCTTGCAACTTCGCTTATGTCAATCTTCTCACCACCCTCAAGAGTGATTTTGTATCCAGTGTCCGATTCCTCTGGTTTGGAGATAAGTTCAACTTTTGATACCGCCGCTATACTTGCTAGTGCTTCTCCTCGAAATCCCATGGATGTTAGGTTATTTAAATCTTCAATTTTGCTAAGTTTACTGGTCGCATGTGGGAGGAATGCAATTTCAAGTTGGTCTTTTTTTATTCCGCAACCATCATCCATGATACTTATGTATTTTATGCCACCCTCTTTTATTTCTATGGTAATGTTTTTTGCTCCCGCATCTATGCTATTTTCAACAAGCTCTTTAACAATAGATGCAGGCTTGTCGACAACCTCACCTGCAGCAATTTTTGACCAAACAGATTTATCTAATAATTTAATGTCCGACATTTTTTCTCCTATTTAACTTTTTCTTTCAAATCACACAAAATTTCAAAAGCACTAATTGGTGTTAGAGTATTGATGTCTACATCTTTTAAAATGCCCACAACCTCAGTGTATCTGACATCTTTTTCTTTTGCACCCTCTTGGTCTGGGATTGATTTTATAGCCAGACTTTTTGTTGTGTCATTATCTTCTAACATTTTTGATATTTCTTTAGCCCTTTTTATGACATCATTAGGAACACCGGCAAGTGCAGCAACTTCTATACCAAAGCTCCTTGACGCACCACCACGTGCAATTTTTCTCAAAAATACTATTTTTCCACCCAACTCTTTTACTGTTATTTTATAATTTTTTACACCTTGCAAAAAATTCTCAAGCTCTGTGAGTTCATGGTAATGAGTTGAAAATAAGGTTTTGGCATGCATGTGTTGTGATAAATACTCAACAACTGACCATGCGATACTAAGTCCATCATATGTACTTGTACCACGTCCAATTTCATCTAATATAATAAGACTATTATCAGTCGCATTTTCCAAGATGTTGGCAACTTCGGTCATTTCAACCATAAAAGTAGATTGTCCAAGTGCCAAATCGTCACTTGCACCAACTCTTGTAAAGATTTTGTCTGTCAAGGATATTTCGGCCTGTCTTGCTGGTACAAAGCAACCAACATGTGCCATCAGTGTAATGAGAGCCACTTGACGCATATATGTACTCTTTCCTGCCATATTTGGACCAGTTATTATCATTGTTCTACTTTCATCATTGTCCAAGTGTGTATCATTTGGAATAAATTGATCTTTGGACAAATCCTCGACAACTGGATGACGTCCATCAATAATATTTACAGCAGTTGTTTTATTTGTAATTTTTGGCTTACAATAGTTGTTTTTAATGGAAAGTTGAGCAAAAGACAACAAACAATCCAATCTTGCAATTGCGTTAGAAGATTTTTGTATAGATGCAACTTTTTTAAGCAATATCTCCCTTATATCATTAAAAAGCTTTTGTTCCAGCTTTATAGCATTATCTTCTGCACTTAAAAGCTTTTCTTCCAGCTCTTTAAGTTCATCAGTAACAAATCTTTCGTTATTCGCAACAGTTTGTTTTCGGGTGTAATCCAATGGCACGCTTGAAATAAATTGTTTATTAACTTCTATAAAATATCCATAAACTTTATTAAAGGTGACTTTTAAATTTTTTATGCCCGTCAACATCCTCTGTTTCGCTTCGTAATCTTTTATAAGATCTTGACTATGATCGCGTGCAAAACGGTAATCATCCAGTTCTTGTGAATATTTATCTTTAAAAATTTTCCCTACATTTGTAAGTGCGGGAGGCTCATCAACAATTGCTCTTTCCAATAATTCTACTATATCTGAGTAATCATCTAAATCTGCTTGAATATTTTTCATAAGTACACTTTTACAATTGTCAAGCAAATTTTTTATTGATGGAATTAAAGAAAGTGATTGACACAAATTTTTACAATCTTTTGGAGTGAAATTTCCATATGAAATTCTGCCACAAATTCTTTCAATATCATTACATCTATTTAGGAGTGAAACAAGACTATCTCTTAATATTATTTTTTCATACAGATCTTCAACCGCGTCAAGCCTTTGATTAATCTGCTTGGCATCGCATAATGGTTGTTCTATCCAAGACCTTATAAGTCTTGCGCCCATCGATGTTTTTGTTTTATCCATAACCCCAATGAGCGACCCCTTCTTTCTTCTATCACGCATTGTTTCCATGATCTCAAGATTACGTCTTGTATATATGTCAAGTTGCATAAATTTGTCTTGTCCAAGATATTTAATGTTATTTATATGAGATAAATCACGTTTCTGGGTTTGGAGGATATATGAAAGCAATGCTCCACATGCAACTATACATTCCTGATGTTTTGCTAAGTTAAGCTTTTGTTGAAAGTTATCACCAAATTGATGATTTAGCGTTTCCAAACAATTATGTTTATCAAATAATTCAGCATAAGAATAACTAAAAGCCGGAATCAAATCCAATTGCCTTACTTGCAATCCACTTTCAATATCTTTATCACAAAAAGCCAAAATTTCACTAGGTAATATTCTAACAAGAGCATCATTTAAATCTTTTACTTTTGTATCACCAGTAAATTCATCTGTTTTAAATTCACCCGTTGATATATCTAAATACGCAAATCCTATTGCCTCGTTATTCTGATATATACTGGCAATGTAATTATTATGATTTTCTTTGAGCAAAGACTCATCTATTAACGTACCCGGAGTAATGATCCTTACAACATCTCTTTGTACAATATCATTGCTTTTTTTCTTATTTTTTGGATCACTAGTCTGCTCGCAAATGGCAATTTTGTACCCCAAAGAGATCAATTTGTTAATGTAAGTATCAACAGAATGATATGGAACACCACACATTGGTGCCCTTTCCTCAAGTCCACAGTCCTTGCTTGTCAGTGTCAAATCAAGAACTCTAGACATTTCAATAGCATCATCAAAGAAAAGTTCATAAAAGTCACCAAGCCTATAAAACAACACACTATCTGGATTTTTATTTTTTGTTTCAATGTATTGTTTCATCATTGGCGAAAGACCTTCAAGTTTTAATATTACATTTAGATCCATTTCAATTCTCCTTTTGTGCTTTAATTTCTTTTTCTAAATTTAGTAAGAAATTTACTCTCTTGTGTTTAGTATCGTCATCAATTTGCCCAGTCATCTTATCCGCAACCGTTCCAGCTCTTTTTGAATACATAAAGGCAAATATGTTGTCATATTCAACAGTGCGAACAAGATCACAGGTGTCTTGAAAGTCCTCTTCAGTTTCCCCAGGAAAACCCACAATAATGTCTGTGGAAAGCCTTATGTCGGGCATTTTTTCCCTAAGCTTGTTTACGATGTTTAAATAGTGTTCAATTGTATAATTTCTGTTCATTGCTTTTAAAATTTTATTTGATCCACTTTGTACCGGCAAGTGTAATTCTTTCAAAATTTTATCATTTTGAGCCATGACATTAATTACATCATCATTTAAGTCCTTTGGATGGGAAGTCATAAAAGTTAATTTAAAATCACCTTGTAAATCACATATGTTTTGCAAAAGTTGAGCAAAAGTTCCTTGGCTTGGATCATCATTTCCATACGAATTTACATTTTGGCCAAGTAAAGTTATTATTTTATAACTTTGTAAAGCAATTATTTCTTTAATTTCATTGATAATATCAATTTTTTTTCTACTTTTTTCTCTACCTCTGACATATGGAACAATACAGTAAGTACAAAAGTTATTACAACCGTACATAATATTGACCCATGCATTGTCTCCACTTGTACGTTTTACATTAATGCCCTCTACAACATCACCACTTTCCATATACTGCAAAATACGTTTTCTTTCATTTAGTTTTCGCATAACCAGGGATTTGAGTAAGTGAATGTTATGTGTTCCCAAAATTATATCCACAAAAGGAAAGGTATCAAACAATCTCTGCGCAACATCTTTTTGTTGGGTCATACAACCACAAACCACTATTAGCAAATTTTTATTTTTTCGTTTTTGTTGTTTCAAAGCCCCAATATTGCCAAATGCCCTATCCTCAGCCCCTTCCCTGATTGCACAAGTATTAAAAACAATCACATCAGCATTATTGCGTGTTGGTGTGAATTCGTAACCTAATTCCTCAAGGATACCTGCAATTTTTTCAGATTCATGCACATTCATTTGGCATCCGTATGTGACAATATGATAAAACATAAAACTCCTAAGCATCTAATTATACAACATTTTGACATTTTTTTACAATAGTTTGACAATTAAATTTTTTATATTAAGTAATAATTACACAATAAATACCCATAATAAACAAGGTATGAAAAAAGTTATAAAGAATATTTTTTTATATACAGGAATAATACTATTGTCTATAGTATTGATATTCTCTCTTTACGTTTTTGGAACATATCTCTTTTCTGACAAAGTTAAGTTTGATATCAATAAGATAAAGTACTCAAATATTATAATTAATATTTTTGATAATGAAAATAGGCCCATAAAAGATTATACCTTTGGCAGTAGCTTCGTTAAATTAGACACATTAAACGATTACACAATTGATGCTTTCATTTCAATTGAAGATAAGGATTTTTATAAACATAAGGGTTTAAACTACAAAAGAATGGCAGTTGCAATGCTAAAAAATATCACATCATTCAAACTCAAGGAAGGAGCCTCCACAATAAGTCAGCAGCTTATAAAAAATACACATTTGACAAATGAAAAAACATTTAGTAGGAAAATAAACGAAATTTTTTTAACTAAAGAACTTGAAAAAACACTTACCAAAGATGACATTTTGGAATATTATTTGAACATCATATATTTTGGCGATAATTGTTATGGAATAGAAAATGCGAGTAGGCACTACTTTTCAAAGCCAGCAAAAGAACTGACAATTAGCGAAAGCGCAACACTAGCTGGTATGATAAAATCGCCAAACACATACTCTCCTGTAAAAAATATTGAAAAAACACAGTCAAGAAGAAATGTTGTACTGAGTGAAATGTTAGATGATAATAAAATAACTTTTGATGATTATAATAAAGCGCGGCTAAGTGAGATAAAAGTAAACATTACACCAATTGCAAATAATACTTTAAATTCCTACCAAACCGCTGTAATTGATGAAGCAAGTGAAATATTGAATATACCAGCAAAAAACATTGCCATAGGTGAATATAAAATATATACATACTTAGATACTGATAAGCAAAAAAATTTAGTTGACAGCTTTAACTCGTATGATATTAATAGCGATTATCTCGGAATTTCTTTGAGTGCGACCGGTGGAAGAATCGAGGCATTTTATGGCAATGCGCCAGTAAAGATGTACGATGCCAAACGACAGCCAGGTTCTGCCATTAAACCCATTTTAGTCTATGCCCCTGCACTCAATGAAAATATAATCTCACCTCTAACACAAATTAATGACGAATATATAAATATAAACGGGTATAGCCCAAAAAATGTTAATAATGCGTACCACGGTTATACTTCAGTAAGAGATTGTGTAAGTAAATCCTTAAATATTCCAGCGGTAAAAGTACTTAGTTACGTGGGTTTGGATAAAGCAAAATACTATTCGCAAAAATGTGGAATTACATTTGATAAAAACGATAATAATTTAAGTTTGGCATTAGGAGGAATGTCTTACGGCACTACATTAAAAGAGCTTACGAGTGCCTACTCTATTTTTACAGATTCTGGAAACTTTACTGAGTACAAGTTTATAAATTATATAACTGACAGAAATGGAAAAATTATATACCATAACAAACCGAACCAAAGACAAGTAATAAGGGATGATACGGCATTTCTTATGACCGATATGCTAAAAACATGTGCAAAAAGTGGTACTGGTAGAAAATTATCAAATCTTGATTTTGAAGTTGCAACCAAAACAGGAACTGTCGGCAGTACTCATAATACCAATGCTTATAATATATCATATACGTCCGAAGATATAGTTGGAATTTGGCTGGGAAATGCTGATAATTCTCCAATTGAATATGTAGGAGGAGGTTTGCCAACCGATATAACAAAATTATATTTAAATCGAATTTACAAAAACCATAAACCGTCAAATTTCTACATGCCAAGCAGTGTATACATAGAAAATATCGATAACTTAAGTTTACAAAATGAACATATAGTATATAAAGCCAACAATTACATTCCGGAAAGATACATAACTAAAGAACTATTTTCAAAATTCAATCCACCAAAAGAAAAGTCAAATAAATTTATTAGCGTCACCCCTCCTACTCTATCAGGAAAAGTTGAAGATGGACAAGCGATATTGGGATTTGAAGCATTGGATTACTTAATTTACGAATTATATTGTGAAATAGATGGAAAACCACAACTTCTTAGCGAAATATCAAATCAAAGTGGTTATCTTGAACAAAAATTTGACATAAATCAAAGATGCAAATATTTTATAATTACAAAAATAAAAAATATCTGCTATGATATACAAAAATAATAATACAATGAT
>ERZ1643251.4659-NODE-4659-length-11742-cov-3.931291_pt1 | contig 11742 bp, 13 predicted proteins | sample MGYA00579261_ERZ1643251 | MGnify/ENA primary metagenome ERZ1643251 (study PRJEB29033, sample SAMEA4952267) | chicken gut metagenome | biome: Broiler Chicken; feature: Gastrointestinal Tract; material: Caecum | place: Ireland | collected 2018 | study: Broiler... | reverse complement strand
GGAGCGCGGCGAGTTAGTGCAGGACTTTGCCCCCTTTATTGGGGCCGGCTTTGAGTTCTTCGTAGGCGGACGCGATATAATCGGGATGGAAGGAAGCGAGGACTTCGTCCTTTTCCTCCGCCGTCATGCGCCGGAGTTCCGCGCCCAGACGGGAAGCGCGCGTCGCTTCCACCTTCTTCATGGAGACAATCTGTTCTTCGGTGTACTGATACATACGCTTCTCCTTTATTTCTCGATGACTCTGTGATTATACAGTTCTTTCAGCTCTTCGACGGGCTTGCCCATCAGGCTTTCGAGCAAGGCTTCGAATTTGCCTTCGCCGATCTCCTGCACCCGCTTTTCGAGATGCTCGCTCCTGGGCGCGATGTACTTGCCCGTGAGCCGCCGCGCGAGTTCCGCCACCTGCGGATGGGAGATGCCCGCCGGGCAGCGGGCGGAGCATACGCCGCACATGACGCAGTCGAAACTCTCCTCCGCGCACTTCTCGTATTCGCCGCGCTGCGCGTAGGCGATGTACTGCATGACGTTGAGCCCCTGGGTGCAGCTCTTGGTGCAGGCGTTGCAGCCGATGCACGAATAGATTTCGGGGTACAGCTGCATCATGATCTGCTGAGTGGGCCTGATCTTTTCGATGTCGTACACCTGCTTGACGAGCGGGAAGAAGGGAAGAGTGGCGACGTACATGCCCTCTTCCACCTGCGTCTGGCAGGCGAGACAGGTTTTAAGCTCCTGCTGACCTTTGATGCGGTAGATGGTGGCGCAGGCGCCGCAGAAGCCGTTCCGGCAGCCGCATCCGCGCACCAGCTGATACCCCGCGTATTCCATCGCCTTCATGATGGTGAGGTCTTCGGGCACCTGATACCTCTTGCCGAAAAAATAGACGTTGACCGTTTTTTCCATTGCTTCTTCCTCCAATCAATACTCGTCGGGCAGTTCGTCCAGCTCGTCAAAGCGGAAGACGGGGCCGTCCTTGCAGACGAATTTGTCCCCCACGTTGCACCTGCCGCACTTGCCGATGCCGCATTTCATTCTCAGTTCCAGCGTCGTATATACGCGGGATTTGTCAAAGCCGAGCTGCAAAAGCCCCGCCAGCGTGAATTTGATCATGATGGGCGGACCGCACAGCACCGCCGTCATCGAGGGATCCAGCCCCAGTTCGCTGACGTAGGCGGGCACGAATCCGACGTGTCCGTCCCAGCCCTCCTGCGGGCGGTCGATCGTGAGATAGACCTTGAAATCGGGTTCTTTTTCCCATTCGCTCTGAATCTCTTCGATGTCTACGAGATCGTCCTTGCTCCGCGCGCCGTACACGACGACGACTTTGCCGTAATTCTTTCTGTAATGCCGGACGTAGTTGATGACGCTCCTCAGCGGCGCCAGTCCGATGCCCCCCGCGATGAACAGGAGGTCTTTACCCCTGAACTCCCCTTCGACGGGGAAATTCCTGCCGTAGGGACCGCGCACGGTGATCTGCTGCCCCACTTCCAGCGAGTGGATGATGCTCGTCACGCAGCCGCACTTCTTGATGGAAAATTCCATGTATTCTTCGTTCGTCGGCGAAGAGGTGATGGAGAACATGCACTCGCCCGCGCCGGGCACGGAGACCATCGCGCACTGACCGGGCATATGCTCGAACAGCTTTTTGCCGTCCGTGCCCACGACCCGGAAGGTCTTGACGTCGGGGGTATCCCGGCGGATGTCCGTGATCACGCCGATTTTCGGAATGAGATTTTCGTTAATCATGCTTCTCGCCTCCTATCGTCCTGATTACCTTTACGATATTGAGATGCTGCGGGCATTTGTTCACGCACCTGCCGCACCCCACGCACGAATAGACGCCGTCGTAACGGGCGGGATAATACACCAGTTTGTGCATGAACCGCTGGCGATACCGCTGCATCTGCGTCGTGCGGCTGTTCGCCGCCGCCATCTGCGTGAAGTCGGAATACATGCAGGAATCCCAGCAGCGGAAGCGGATGATCCCGTCATTCGTCTTAAAATCCCGGATATCGAAGCACTGGCAGGTGGGGCAGACGAACGTGCATGCCCCGCAGCCGAGACAGGCTTCGGACAGCGACTGCCATACGGGCAGATCGAAGAGTTCGTTGAGATTTTCCGGCTTGAAGCGGGAGAGATCGAGCGCGGAGAAGGGGAGCTTTTCCACGATCTCCTTCGTCTTTTCCCGCTGCGCTTCCACTTCGCTTTCGCCCCCCTCTTCGAACAGCCCCTTCACCTTTTCCGTGAGCGCTTCGCCCTTTCGGGTGTTGGGCTGCCAATAGAGGTATTTTTCGTCCAGCCAGGTCGTGACGTCCCCGCCGGGCGCCGTCGCGTCGATGCCGAACACCTTGCAGAAACAGCTCTCTTCCGGCCGCGAACAGGCGAGCGTGACGACCGTCGCCGCCTCCCGGCGGGCCTTGTAATAGGTGTCTACCTGCTCGTCGAGAAAGACGTTGTCCAAGACGTCGAAGGCGCGGAAATCGCACCCCTTGACGCCGAACAGCACGAAGGGCTGTTTCTCCGTCCGCACGTCGATGATCTCGATGTTCTTGCCCTCCGTCTTGAAGCGCATCATCTCTTCGCTCTGCGGGAAGAACAGATCCTTGGGAGACTTGACCGTCTTGAGGGTTTCGAGAGAGACTTCGGCGTCCTCTTTATACGGGGCGTAATTGACTTCGCCCGCCTTTTTCACGGGCAGCCAGAGGGGCATGGACGCGGATATCGCCCCATACAGCCCGCCGAGTTTTTCTTTTGCGATTTTAAGCATTTTGTCCCTCCGCCTTGAATACGTCCTTCGGCTCCGCGTCCCCTTCCGTATATTCGGTCAGGGGCGTCTTGCCGTCGGCGGTCTCGCCCGCCTGAAATTCCCCGTACAGGGTATCCATGTCTTTGATGAATTTGCGATTCAGAAGATGCAGGGGGATGTGCTGCGGGCAGACGCGGCTGCATTCGCCGCAGTCGGTGCAGCGCCCCGCCACGTGGAAGGCGCGGATGATGTGGAACATCTGCTCTTCGAACGACGTGTCGTTCGCCTTGGCGGCGATCCCCGACGCGGGGTTGTCGAACACGCATTTCACGCACGAGCACGCCGGGCAGACGTTGCGGCAGGCGTTGCAGCGGATGCACTTGGACAGTTCCTTCTGCCAGAAGGCAAACCGCTCTTCCGCCGTCATCTTTTCCAGCTTTTCCACGCCCGCAAAACGGTCGTTTTTCGTTTCGGGCATCTCGTGCAGGACGATGGTCTCGTCCGCGACCATGAACTTCTTGCCCTTACAGCACAGGCACTTTTCCAGCAGGATCTCCTCCCGCGGGAACTTATCCGTCCCGTACAGGGAAGTGACCTCCACGCCGTCTTTTCCTTCCTCCACTTCCGTGACGCCCGTCACGCCCTTGCGGCGGATCTTTTCGATGTCGAGTTTCCCCTGGCATTCGACGCCGATCACGAGGATGTTCTCGCGCGCGACGCGGTGTTCCTTGACGAGCTGATTGAAGCTGTATGTATCGCAGGGCTTCAGAAATACCGCCGTTTTTCCCGGCTTCTTGCTCGCCGCGATGAGGTATTTGGAGAGATTGACGCCGCAGAATCCGTTGTACACGAATTCCGAAAGCTCCTCTTCCGTCTCGAAGGAGGCGGGGCTGGGGTCGAAGTAAAATTCGCCCTTCTTCCAGCCGATCACGCGGGCGACTTCGCCGCTCTTCAAAAGCGCCGCCGCCCTCTCTTTCATCTTGAGTTCCACGTCACGCATTTTCCGCTTCCTCCTTGCACCTGAGATCGGTAAGCCGCTTGTTTTCGCCGAGCGAAGCCACCGTCCTGACGAAATCGTTCATGACGGCGGAAAAGCGCGCGCCCTCCGCGGCGGAGACCCACTCCACGCGGGTGCGTTCCCGTTCGATACCGAGATAGTCGAGAAAACTGAACAGCAGCGCCATCCGCCGCCGCGTATAGTAGTTGCCCGTGACGTAATGGCAGTCGCCGGGATGGCAGCCGCAGAGGATGACCCCGTCCGCCCCCCGCTGGAACGCCTTCAGCACGAACATCGGATTGACCCGGCAGGAGCAGGGCACGCGGATGATCTTGACGTTGGCGGGATAGCTGAGACGGCTGGATCCCGCGAGATCCGCCCCCGCATACGAACACCAATTGCAGCAGAACGCCACGATATTGGGGGAATATTCTTTGGTTACATCTTGCATATCGCTTCCACCTCCGACATGATCTGTCCGGAACTGAATCCGCTCAAATCCATCGCGCCCGAAGGGCAGGTCACTGTGCAGGCGCCGCAGCCCTGGCAGACCGCCGGATTGACGGACGCCACCCGCCGCACTTCCGTCTTGCCGCCGCCCAGGCGGAATTCCTTGTCGACGTAAGTAATCGCGCCGTAAGCGCAGACATTGGCGCACTGGCTGCACCCGTTGCACATCGATTCGTCGGGATGCGCGATGCAGGGATTGGTTTTGAGTTTGTCCTTGACGAGAAGTCCGATGACCTTCGCCGCGCACGCGGACGCCTGGGACACCGTTTCGGGGATGTCCTTGGGTCCCTGGCAGACGCCGGCGAGATACACGCCCGCCGTCGGGCTCTCCACCGGGCGGAGTTTGGCGTGCGACTCGGTGAGGAAGTTGTTGGTGTCGATGCTCGCCGTGAGCAGCGTCGCCACCTTCCGCACGGAGGGTTCCGGCTCGATCGCCGTGGCGAGGACGACGAGATCGGAGGGAATGACCACCTGCTCGTTGTCGATGAGGTTGGAGCCCTGCACCATCAGCTTGCCGTTCTCGTTATACACCTTCCCGACCATGCCCTTGATGTAATCGACGCCGTACTGTTCCACCGCGCGGCGGTAGAACTCGTCGTAATTCTTGCCCGGCGTGCGGACGTCGATGTAAAAGACGTGGACTTCGGTGTCGGGGTATTTCTCGCGGATGAGCATCGCGTGCTTGGCGGTGTACATGCAGCAGATCTTGGAGCAGTACGGCTTGCCGCAGCCCGACGTATCGCGGGAACCGACGCACTGGATGAAGGTGATGACCTTGGGATGCTTGCCGTCCGAAGGGCGGAGCAGGACGCCGTCCGTAGGCCCCGCCGCGTTCATCAGCCTCTCCAATTCGAGGGAAGTGATGACGTCTTTATTGTCCGCATAGCCGTATTCGTTGAACTTGTCCGGCTTCATGGGACGGAAGCCGGTGGCGACGACGATCGCGCCGTACTTGCGCTCGACGAATTCGTCCTTCATCGTGTAGTCGATGGCGCCGACGCCGCAAAACTTCTGGCAGATGCCGCACTTGCCCGTCTTGAGCTTGATGCACTGTTCGGGGTCGATGACCGCCACGTTGGGGATCGCCTGCGCGAACGGGATATAGATCGCCGTGCGGTTGTTCAGCCCCATGTTGAACTCGTTGAGTCCCTTTCTGGACGGGCATTTTTCCATGCACACCTTGCAGCCCGTGCATTTCGTCTCGTCCACGTACCGCGCCTTTTTGCGGATCTTCACCGTGAAGTTGCCGACGAAGCCCTTGACCTCCTCCACTTCCGAATAGGAGAGGATGTCGATCTTCTCGTTCTGGGCGCAGTCCACCATCTTGGGGGTCAAAATACAGGCCGCGCAGTCCAGGGTGGGGAAAGTCTTGTCCAGCTGCGCCATGCGCCCGCCGATCGTGGGATTTTTCTCCACGATGTCCACTTCGAATCCCGCCTCCGCAATGTCGAGGGCCGCCTGGATGCCCGCGATGCCGCCGCCGATGACCAGCGCCCGCTTGGTGACGGGGCTTTCGCCCGCCTGCAAAGGCGCGTCGAGATTGACCTTCGCGATCGCCGTGCGGACGAGGACGAGCGCCTTTTCCGTCGCCTCTTCCCTGTCCTTATGGATCCACGAGCAATGCTCGCGGATGTTGGCGATCTCCACCATGTACGGATTCAGCCCCGCCTCTTCCGCCGCCTTGCGGAAGGTGGCTTCGTGCATCCGGGGAGAACAGGAACCGATGACGACCGCGGTCAGATTGTATTCCCTGATCGCGTTTTTGACGAGCTGCTGCCCGTTCTCCGAACACATGTACTGATAGTTTGCGGAAAAGACCACGCCCGGCTCCCGGCGGATGACTTCCGCCACCCGTTCCACGTCCACCGTCGCGGCGATGTTGCTTCCGCACCAACAGATAAAAACACCGATTCTTTGCATGTTATAACTCTCTTTTCAAATTCATTTGTTGTACTTTCTGTACGCGCTGACGAGGAGCTGCTGGGGAATGAGTTCGTCCACGATGGGCGGGATGTCCTCCGCCTTTATGCCGTTTCCGTTCTGCATCCGCACGACGGTGTCCCGCACCGCCTCCACCACCGCCGCGGGCGCGACGCCGCGCGGGCAGCGCTCCACGCATGCCATGCAGGAGAGGCAGTTCCAGATCGCCTTCCCCGCAAGCAGCTTCTCCACCTTCCCCTGCGCGAGCAGGGAGACGAACTGATGGGGCTTGATGTCCATCTCGCGGAAGGCGGGGCAGCGCCCCGAACACTTGCCGCACTTCATGCACTTTCTCACGTCCGTGCCGCTCATGCGGAGGAGATTTTCTTTCTGTTCTTCTCTCGTCATTCTTTCACCCCCAATGCTTCCGCCAAAAGTTCGGTGAAATAGCGGACGGGCAAAATCCCCTCCCCGTTCGCCTGCAAGTTATACAGGCAGAGCGGGCAGGCGGTGATGACCTCTTCCGCCCCCTTCTCCTTTGCGCTCGTCAAAACCATGGTACTCCGCTTTTTGGGAAGTTCGGCATTTTTGAGCGCCACGTACGCGCCGCAGCATTCGTTGCGGAAGGGATAGACGACGGGGGTGCCGCCGATCGCGCGGATAAAATCTTCGATGATGTGCGGATTTTCCGGGTCGTCGAACGCCATTACGCCGCTCGGGCGGAGCAGCAGGCATCCGTAATAGGCGCCCACCTTCTTATTCAGGGGCTTTACCACCTTTCTGGCGATGTTGTCAAAGCCCACCACGTCGCGCAGGAGTTCGAGATAGTGCAGAACCTGCGTCTCCCCTCTGTACGGCTCTTCGAGCGCGAGATAGTTGTTCGCGCGCGAAGAGATGTCTTTATCCGAACGCATGTCTTCGTTCGTCCGCTTGATGACGTTGTGGCAGGCGGAACAGAGGGTGAGCAGCTTTCCGCCGTGGTGCTTGGCGTAATCGAGCGCGCGCACCGCCGAGAGCTTGGTGGCGATCTCGTCCCGCGCCATCGGATACACCGCGCCGCAACACTGCCAATTTTCGATTTCTTCCATTTCTATCCCCAAAGCCGCGGCGGAAAGGCGGGCGTACACGTCCAGATCCTTCGCCTTGGTTTTCAGGGTACAGCCGGGATAATAACTGATCTTCATATCTTATATGCCCTTTTTTATTTCTGCGGGTACGCCATTTCTTCGGGCTTGAACACCTCGTCGAACTTCTCCGCAGTCAGAAATCCGAGCGCCACGCACGCCTCTTTCAGGGAGATGTTTTCCTTATATGCTTTCTTCGCCGTCTTTGCCGCGTTCTCGTACCCGATGTACGGGTTGAGCGCCGTGACCAGCATGAGCGAATTGTAGAGGTTGTGCTTCATCTTTTCGCGGTTGGCGCGGATCCCCGTGACGCAGTTCTTTTCGAAGGAGGTGATCCCGTCCGCCAGCAGCCGCACCGATTGCAGGAAGTTGTAGATGATGACGGGCATAAAGACGTTGAGTTCGAAATTGCCCTGCGACGCCCCCATGCCGACCGCCACGTCGTTGGCGATCACCTGCACGGCGACCATCGTCATCGCTTCGCACTGCGTCGGGTTGACCTTGCCGGGCATGATGCTCGAACCCGGCTCGTTTTCGGGGATGAAGATCTCCCCCAGCCCGTCTCGGGGACCGGACGCCAGCCAGCGCACGTCGTTGGCGATCTTCATGAGGTTCGCCGCCAGCGCTTTGAGCCCGCCGTGCGCGAACACGAGATCGTCCTTCGCCGTGAGCGCGTGGAATTTATTTTCCGCCGTCACGAACTTCTTGCCCGTCAGCTCGCTCACCTTTTCGGCGACCTTTTCGGCAAAGCCCTTGGGCGCGTTGAGACCCGTGCCGACCGCCGTGCCGCCGAGCGCGAGTTCTTTCAGCCCCGGCAGCGCCAGCGAAATCTGCGCCCTGGTCTTTTCCAGCATGTTCCGCCAGCCGCTGATCTCCTGCGAGAAGGCGATGGGAACGGCGTCCTGCAAATGCGTTCTGCCGCTCTTGACGATCCCTTCGTTTTCCGCTTCCAGACGGCGGAAGGTGGCGATGAGCTTGTCCATCGCGGGGAAGAGGGAATCCTCTATCGCGATCACCGCCGCGATGTGCATCGCCGTGGGGAAGGTGTCGTTGGAACTCTGGCTCTTATTGATGTCGTCGTTGGGGTGCAGCAGCTTTTTGCCCGCCATCTCGTTGCCGCGGTTGGCGATGACTTCGTTGGCGTTCATGTTGGACTGGGTGCCGCTGCCCGTCTGCCAGACGACGAGGGGAAAATGCTCGTTGAGACTTCCCGAGATCACTTCGTCCGCCGCCGCGCAGATCAAGTCCTTTTTCTCCGCGGGGAGAATGCCCAGCTCGAAATTGGCGAGCGCCGCCGCCTTTTTGAGAATGCCGAAGGCGTGGGTGATTTCCCGCGGCATCACTTCGGTGCCGATTTGGAAATTTTCGTGGCTGCGCTCCGTCTGCGCCCCCCAGTATTTATCGGCGGGGACCTTCATCTCCCCCATCGTATCCTTTTCGATGCGATATTCCATAATTTCAAGCTCCTCCGGAACTGCCTGCGGTTTTCCCGCACGGGACAACGGCGTATGCCGTCAGATGTTCAGCTGCGCGATGACGTTCTTGATCGTCTCGGCGCTGCGGCGGAATTTCTCCGTCTCGTCATCGGACATTTTGGGCGCAAGCGTGCTTAAAATGCCGCTGTTGCCGAGGACGCAGAGGGTGCTGAGGCAGACGTCGGAAATGCCGTATTCCCCTTCCAGAAGGGTGGACAGGGTCATCACGGTGTCCGCGCCCGAATAGATGCACTTGATGATGTGGCAGAGGGAGGCGGCGATGCCGTAGAAGGTAGCCCCCTTGCCCGCGATGATCTTGCCGCCCGACTTGCGGACGTATTCCTCCACCTCTTCCCGCTGATAGGGCGTGATGGGAAGGCCGGATTTATTGGTGAGCGCGTCGTCGTAATCGCTTAAAGGGATCCCCGTGATATCCGCCGTCGACCACGCCACGAAAGAGGTGTCGCCGTGTTCGCCGAGAACGTAGGCGTGCACCTGCTTCTGGTTGATGGAATAGAGTTCGGAAAGGCGGGTGCGCAGGCGGATGGTGTCCAGAATGGTGCCCGAACCGAACACCCGGCTCTTGGGCAGCCCCGTCACCTTCGCGAATACATAGGTAAGAATATCCACGGGATTGGCGACGATGACATAAATGGCGTCGGGCGCGTGTTTGACGATTTCGGGCGCGATGCTCTTGATGATGTCCACGTTGGTCTGCGTCAGGTCGATGCGGGACTGTCCCGGCTTTCTGCCGATCCCGGAGGTCACGACGACGATGTCGGAGCCTTCCGCGTCCTCATACGTCCCTTCGTACACCTTCGTGGGAGAGAGGAAAGGCGTCGCCTGCTTGATGTCCAGCGCTTCGCCGCGCGCCTTGTCGTGATTGACGTCGATGAGAACGATTTCCGAAACGGGGCTGTCCACGACCAGCGTGTATGCGATCGTCGCGCCCACAGAACCTGCACCGATGATAGTAACCTTGTTGTTCATACCTGTATTCTCCGTATGTTGAATTTTGTCCTGCCGAAAGAGCCGTGCAAACCGAAATCCGGCCGTAAAAAAAGGCGGATGATTTCCGCCCTGCCGATAAACAGCCACCCGGACGCGCGCTTCACTGCGCTCGCTCACCCGACCATTTTCCCACGTTATGCTATTCTATTATAGCACAATTTTTTCTTTAACTCAACTTCTTGGGCCGCATAGTCGGAAATTTAAGCGATAATTTTTTGTGATTTTTTTATCGATTAAGTTCTTGCCGATGAGCCGGCATGCCGTAAAAAAGCCGCCCGAAAACCGGACGGCAAGACGCTCAATTTTTGCGCGAAGGGATAAAAAAGGAGATAATCCCTTCGAGAATCAGGAAGATACCGACGACGATAAACACCCAGTCCACCGTTCCGCCCTGGTTGAAGAAGAGCAGGAAGGCGATGACGATGCCGAGAACGGGCGCGGCGTATGCGGCGATCGTATCGATGGCGCGGGCGCCCTTTGCCCGGAAACGGATGCGGTAGTACAGCGACACGATCCCCCAGATCAGAAGGAGCGCCGCGACGATGTACAGCACCGCGCTGACGATGGTAAATCCGAAGATGATGAACAGAACGCCCACGACGATCTTCACGACGGCGGAAGGGATCAGTTTGCCCGCGATGTCGAACAGACCCGACAGGATGAGCAGCGCGCCGAGCAGGGTCATGGCGACGGTGATGACGTCCCGTTTCATGATGAGACACAATACGCCGAGTACGATGACGAGTACCGACGAAACGATCTTTTGCGTAATTTTCATTGATCCTCCCTCCTTCGGGGATCCGCCGCGTTTTCGCGCGCGGAAAACTCCTTTCCCGGGCGGCTTCGGCTCATTCCACCATAAATTTTTCCGAGCGGAAATTTGCATAGAAACTGCCGCGAACGGCCGTAAAACGGAGCACGCAATAGTCGGGGTCGGTCACGCCGCCCGCATAATACATCGTGTCCCCTTCCCGCCAGATGCGTTCCTTGGCTTCGGGCGTTTCCAGAACTTCCACCGTCCCCGTCAGGCTCACGCCCCGGAAAAAGCGGCGGTCGACGAAATACAACCCCGCGCGCGGGTCTTTCCTGAAACGCGCCACCTTGCAGGAAGAGGTATTGGTGGAGAACCAGAACACTTTAATCCCCTCCCGCTCGCGCGGTTTCAGCATCGCCTTCGTAACGGGATACCCCTCTTCGTCCAGATAGGAAAGCAGCGCATACGATGCCTTGTCGATGAGCGTGCCCGCGGTCTTTTCAAAATCCCGGCCCATATCTGTCTCCTTTATCCGACGCCGCAAGGCGCGGAAAATTTTATTTTCGCGCGGATGTTATTTCTGCGCGCGGAGAACGGCGAGACGGATATAGCCGTTCTGCCAGCGGTGCGCCGCACGGGCGCAGGGATATTTGGGTTCTTTACGGCATTCGCCGCAAAATTCGTAACTGCCGCAAAGATCTCTCCCTTCGCGCATGCTGTCAAACCACTTGATTTTATCGAATTGATCCTGTTCCGTTCTGAAACTCATAATTTTTCGACCTCCCGCGATGCCCGGGCAAGCCGTACGGCTCCGCCCTCTGACTTCCTGTCTATATTATAATAGATTGCGAAGAATTTTTCAACCTTTTGCGACAAAAAAATGCAAAAATTTTTTATGTATATTCTGGTATAGCCCGCAAAAAGCAAAAAAACGCGGCAAAACGCCCCGCGCTTGCCCCCTTTATACAAAAAGCTGCCGCCTCCTTCCATTTCATGGCTCCCTTGCGAAAAAGCTGTCGGCACAGCCGCCCAACCTTGGCTCCCTTGCGCAAAGAGAACCGACACCACATCCCCCACCCCCGGCTCCCTTGTGCAAAGGGAGCTGTCTGCGTAGCAGACTGAGGGATTGTCTGCACGAGTTTCATTTTTCTTCATCGAAAACGGACTTTCTTATCCCCTCCGTCACTTCGTGACACCTCCCCTTACCA
>ERZ1643251.4658-NODE-4658-length-11742-cov-5.195516_pt1 | contig 11742 bp, 8 predicted proteins | sample MGYA00579261_ERZ1643251 | MGnify/ENA primary metagenome ERZ1643251 (study PRJEB29033, sample SAMEA4952267) | chicken gut metagenome | biome: Broiler Chicken; feature: Gastrointestinal Tract; material: Caecum | place: Ireland | collected 2018 | study: Broiler... | reverse complement strand
CGAAGGCGTACAAGCCGGAGAACAAGAGCATCGTCTCCGGCCAGGTGCTCCAGTGTCCTTACGATTTCCAGAAAGCCCGCCTGGTGGTGCGGGAGATGGCGGACGCCCTGGCCCTGGACCTGGTAGACAAGGGGCTGGTGACCAACCAGCTGGTCCTCACCGTGGGCTATGACCGAGAAAACCTGGACGACCCCAGCCGCGCCGCCCGGTACAAGGGCCCTGTCACCGCCGATCGCTATGGGCGGAAAATCCCCAAGCACGCGGTGGGGACGGAGAATTTTTCCTACACCTCCTCCGCCAATGACTTGCTGAAAGCAGTCACCGCCCTCTATGACCGGATTGTGGACGAGAATCTGCTGATCCGCCGCCTGAGCATCAGCGCCAACAAACTGTTGGACGAGGCCAGTGCCTCGAAGGAGGAGCCGGCGGAGCAACTGGATCTGTTTACCGACTACGCCGCCAAGGAGCAGCAGGAGCAGGCAGATAAAGCTGCTCACACCAGGGAGCGGAAGCTCCAGGAGGCCATGCTGGGGATCAAAAAGCGGTATGGTAAGAACGCCATCCTCAAGGGGATGAATCTGGAGGAGGGCGCCACCGCCCGGGAGCGGAATCAGACCATTGGAGGGCATCAGGCATGAGCGGGAAGTACGACGACATTCTCTACCTGCCCCATCCCACCTCCGTCCGACACCCGCGAATGCCCATCTCAGAGCGGGCCGCCATCTTCAGCCCCTTCGCCGCCCTCACCGGCCACGCAGGGGCCATCGCGGAGACCGCCCGGCTGACGGACCAGAAGATGGAGCTGGACGAGGACACCAAGGCGGAGCTGGACCGGCGGCAGGCGGTTCTGCTGGAGCACATCTCAGAGCAGCCGGAGATCACGGTCACTTGGTTCCAGCCGGATGAGCGGAAAGACGGCGGGGTCTACCTTAGAGCCACCGGGCGGCTGAAAAAGCTGGACGCGATTCAGAGAGTGCTGGCTCTGACGGACGGGACAAAAATCCCACTGGACGATGTGGCAGAAATCGAAAGTAATTGGTTCCAAAAGCAAGGATAAACGGAAAACTGGAGTGAGCCGAAAAGGGAACGCATCGCATAAGGTGCGTTCCCGTTTCAGCTTACTGGAGATAACAGGCGCACAGCGCCGGAAAGGAGAAGGCCATGAACATCCGAAAGCCTACAAATTACAGTGCCATGTATGCTGTACTGGATCGACTGATGGTTGAGGAATTACCACAGGTGGAGTTATATTTCGAGATTGGCAGAGCAGTTTGTGCCAGAACAGAAAAGGGGGCAGCCGTAGCCGCTTCCGAATATCTGCAAGCGGCATATCCTGAAACCATAGGTTTCTCTCCTCGCAATTTGCGCCGGATGCGGGAGTTCTTCCGCATCTATGAAAATGTCCCGGAACTGCGCCGGCTCGCTATGAAAATCAGCTGGACGCAGAATGTAGTCATTCTGGAGGCAGAGCTGACGATGGAAGAACGAGCTTGGTATCTGCGGGCGGCAGAGCAGTTCAGCTGGTCCAAGAAGGAACTGAATGATCAGATCAGTGCCTCCGCGCACTTGAAAACCAGTGCCTCCGCGCACTTGAAAACCGCCCTCGACGACGTCGAGGGAATGTGCTATACTGAGCGGGAAGAAATAGTTCAGGAGTACGAGAATCAGGATGACAAGGATACTTTTTGTGTGTCACGGCAATATTTGCAGGAGCCCAATGGCCGAGTATGTGATGAAGGACTTGGTGAAAAAGGCGGGATTGGAGCAGGAATTCCACATCGAATCAGCGGCTACCAGCCGGGAGGAGATCGGCAATCCTGTGTATCCTCCCGCCCAGCAGAAGCTGGCCCAGCACGGGATCGACTGTATTGGCAAAACGGCCCGCCAGCTCCTAAACAGCGACTACGACCAGTACGATCTGCTGATCGGGATGGACCGGGAAAATCTCCACGATATGTACCACATCTGCGGCGGTGATTTCAACGGAAAAATGCACCTCTTGATGGAGTACGCAGGTCGGCCGGACCGGGAGGTAGCCGATCCCTGGTACACCGACGACTTCGAGTCCACCTGGAGGGATGTGCTAGCAGGGTGCCAAGGGTTGCTTAAGCGCCTGATAGTGGAAGGAGAAAAATGAGCATGTTGATGAATTCAGGTGAATACCTTGCCATCGTTGAGCAACTCAAGCGAGAGATCAAGAAAACGCAATATCAAGCATCTGTCCATGTGAATACAGAGATGATATTGCTGTATCATAGCATTGGCACGGTGATCAATGAGCACAAAACCTGGGGCAATAAATTTATTGAAAACCTGGCTACAGATATCCGGCGAGAGTTTCCAGGTAGCAAAGGCTATTCCGTACGCAACCTAAAGTATATGGCTAAATTTGCCCAAACCTATCCAGATCGTGAATTTGTGCAGACGGTGTCTGCACAAATTCCTTGGTCACACAATATAGCAATTCTGGACAAAGTAAAAGATCCAGAAGAAAGAATTTGGTATATTCAGAAAACCAGAGAAAATGGCTGGTCCCACAACGTACTGATCCATCAGATCGAAAGTGGGTTATACCAGCGTCAGGTGTTAGCGGATAAGGTTTCTAACTTCGAGAACCGGCTTCCGTCACCACAAAGTGAATTGGCTGTGCAGACAATGAAGGATCCCTATATCTTCGATTTTATTCCGTTCAAAGAAGATATGGTGGAAAGGGATATTGAGCAGGCGCTGGTCAGGGATGTGACCAAGCTCCTGCTGGAACTTGGAACTGGTTTTGCATTCCTAGGCAATCAGTATCACCTCAATGTAGGCGGTGACGATTTCTACATTGATCTTCTGTTTTATAATTTGAATCTGCGATGCTATGTGGTGATTGAGCTAAAAAGTGGCGAATTCAAGCCGGAATACGCAGGTCAACTTAACTTTTATCTCTCCGCAGTGGATGGAATTTTGAAGAAGGAACAGGACAACCCGTCCATTGGTCTGCTGCTTTGCAAGAGCAAGAACGACTTAGTAGCGGAGTACTCCCTCAAAGATATGAGCAAACCCATCGGTGTCAGCGCATATCAGGTCACCAGCAACCTACCGGAGGAACTGGGGAAGCAATTGCCTTCCATAGAAGATATTCAAAAACGTATCACAGCTCAAGAAAAGTGTGAGCCTTAAAAAGTTACTTCTAAATACATAAATTTGAATGTCCTTACTTGATTTGAACAAAGCGATGACATTGTTCGGACCAGGTAGGGGCATTTTATGCCCGAAATTCTTGTCCTGTGGGGCTTCGAGTTTTTCTATGTCACCCGTCAAATACAAGCAAAGTAAAATAATAACACAAAATGTGTGCTTGGCAGAATTTAAACTTTAATTGTGACAGTTGCTTCAAGCGAAATCTGGGAAAGTTTTCAAAAGAGATATGCAAAATAATATTGGTTGGAAAATTTCGGTGAATATGATATGATAATAAAAGATAATCTTGAATTATCGGTTGTTTAAGTTTAATCATCTTCTATTTAGTGAATCCGTAGTTTTATAAGGAAGTTGCCGAAGCGTCTTTTTTCAATATACGCTTCAAGTATAAAACCGGTATGCTACCTCTATTTAAATAAACGGAAGGTGTTACTATGGAGAAGTTGCTGCCCCCTTATCGAATTGATATCGATACTATTGGTTCTGTTCTTTTTATCGTGTTTGATGAAACTGTAACAGCAGACCTTTTCTTTGCAAATTGTTTCGATATCCAGCAAATTCTTGAGGAAGGCACCTATCGCGGCGTTCTCTTTAATAGTCTATATATAGATTTTTCTAAGACAACCTGGTTTGATACTCTTGCAATGTGCTATGTGCTGATGTTCGCAGATTGCGCTCAGCAACGGCATACGCTTACCATTCGTTTCTATTTTTCAGAAGTGCAGGGGCATTCCCACTTGGTTTTTCGTGCATTTTTATCAGACAATGGTTTCTTGTCTCAAATGGAGAGAATAGGTGAAATATACAATTTTGACGTTATACCAGAAATCCAATATTCCCAGGTTCACAAGTGTATTTGGCCTTTACAGATTTTTCACCAGGCCGATGAGATCGAAGATAGTATCGATTTAATCAAAAAGCAACTGAACAACGAACTATCTAATACATTAAACGCTTATGAATTGGAAAATTTGGTTAGCAAGGTTACCTATTTCCTTCAAGAAACCTTGGACAATGCCTATAAGCATGGATATGAGCAAATCTGTACCGTGAACAACAATTCTCACAGCGGTAATTCTCCATGCTCACTGTTGATTAAGCGAGTGAAGAGCAGCGATACGTTAGATCTGAAAGCATATGGCACGAAGTATACAGAGCACACACCCTATATCAACATCAGCCTTTTTGAGGAAAAACAAGAATATATCGAAATATATGTGGCGGATATCGGTATCGGCCTCCGCCGTTCTTTTCTAAGTGATCCGGACGGTAAAGACGCGAACATCACAGATGAAAATATCCTTGAGTATATACTCAGCGATGGGCAGCGCTCCCAAAAAATTATTACGCCCGCAAACAGTACCCGCTACGGTGGTTTATATGACATTATGTCGCTGTTTCAAGGTGATGGGGACAAACTAGGTTTTAAATGTGACAGCCGCTGGTTTTTTGACAAAATTCCCCAACGCATCAATAATCTAATCCCGCAGGGTCAATACCATGGACTTTCCCATGGCTTTGCTATTATCGGTAATATTAGCTGGAATAAGCGTCATTCAGACGATTATCCTTTTAAGAATCAAATATTGGAGACAATGACGCAGTATAAGGATAATTTATACCTAAACAAGAACCCCTGGATGCGATTAGGTTACCGTGGAGGTATCCAAATATTAGACGGCCGTTTCTCTGGTGAGGTTTCTAAAAATGAGGGGGCCAATATATGCGTTCTCTTTCCCGCGAAGTATCTGGAGGAGAAAAAGATTGTCTCCTCTATCATATGCGATAAACTCATCATTTCCGGTATACACGAAAGCGAGTTTAAGCGTTACAGGAGCATTTTGGAGACACTCAATATCAACCGAATCCGTCCTACTTTTCAGCAGGCAATCGTGATCACAAACACGTTGTTTCCCTACGTCTTTTTGAAACGGGATGACCGGATTGTATTTTCACCGGAGGCTACGTGCCAGTATATCCAATCCGCTGTGTCCAATACTATTTCCAATTCATATATAAGTTTCCGCCTTTGGAAGAAAGTTTATGATTCAGAGCAGCTTTGGAGTCATTTGGCGGACAATAACCGCTTGGGATATATCAATACCTCTATCCAATGGGGGTCTCAAACACTGCGGGGTTACTTGGATTTTTCACAGCTCTGCCTGATCTCGGAATGCCGCAATCTGTGCATTGAACAACTGATTGGATTTCAACTCTGCTGCAGTAATGTTTACTTTTGCAGTTTGGATCGCTTTACGGAGGAAATCTGTGAACAAGCCAATCACCTGATGGACAATTCCAAGGATGGGGAAATTATCTGGATCGGCAGTATTTTCGTTTCCGGAACTTCGGAGCGGAAGCTCAGTAGCACTCAGACGGGGAAAAACGTTTTCTACTTTTTTAAGCACGCAGACTGCCGGGAGGACTCCCGAAAAACCTGTACCCTTTTTGAGTGGGCCACGCAGGCATTTCGCGTTAACAGTTGGTTCCCTCCAAAGAACTACCAGGGCAAGAAGTATTCCCGCGTGGGGAATTCCTCATTCATTGCGGAGGGCGGAAGCGACTATTGGGCGTCAAGGCATTACGCGTGCTGGGAACAAAGTTACTATTTGCAGCAGAAGGATACTTATAAGCTCCTGCAAAGACAATTCGGTGCCCGTCCAGCTCTTTTGAAAATGGGACACTTTGATGCCACGGATCATCACGATTTGTTTGAGATTAAGACGGATGCTCTTGTAGACTCAGATATTATGTCGAGCCAGATTCTGCGCGGGAGAAGTGTCAGCAGTTTTGATTTTCTACTTCTGGAATTCTCGCGGGCACTGGGCGTTTCCACAGAGGAGGGACCTAACGGCGCGAACACTAAACAATGGCAGGTAGTCCAAAAAAAGATCGGCGGCAGGCGAAAATACTCTACTCATGGGCAAGGTATTCTCGTCTATCTGGACGACTACCAGACATCTAAAATCATCGAAACCATGAAGCAGAAGCTCCCCAGTGAGTTGCAGCAAAGAATCGTCCCCATTATCCCCATTGAAAAAAACTACACCTCGTCAACCCTGCTGATTTCCCCTCTACTGCTAGATGCCTTGGAGCAAAAAATTCAAAGTATATTGGACTACAATGAGATGCATTTCAACCAGAGGACCATCGATGTCACCATCTTTATTGCCACAGCCTTTACTACCCGACTTCAGGAGGAAATCAAACATATCCTGTTTCGGATGGGTGTTTCCCATGTACGCACGCTGTCGGTTTTTGACCGTCAGCGCCTGCCTTACGGAAGCTGCCCAGCGGACAACAATATTTCCTATGCGCGGCTGGATTTGCCCGCTATTGGTTTTTTTAACACCTGCCCTATTTGTAGAGTATTGAATACACTTCGTATTCTCCAGGAGCAACTTCAGGACGAAATGTTGATCGACCGAGCTCGGCAAATCATTGACAGATGGGTGACGGTCAAGAGCTCCGACAACCATTACAAAAGTGGAATTTCCATCAGCCGCATGGAGCTTCCAAAAGATATTCAGCAGGCGTTGCATATGTATGAAAACGTTTACGGGCAGGGGGAGGTTTGTCTCAACACAAATCTTGGGATTGCTCTGTTCGCAATTGAGAATACAGTGATCTCCCTCAGTTTGGATTTTCTTAACCGTTGCCTGGAGTCAGCGGAGTTGGACGTATCGGTAAAGCTTTTGCTGATTTCTTCGCACCTTCTAACTTTCAGTGAGTTCCAACTCTCGGAAAAATACTTCTGCCGTCTGCTGGATCAGCTCTGCGATTTACTGGAAGAGCAGACGCTCGTCACCGAATTTACTGGGCTGGCAGTAGTTGCGGTCTGCGCACAGCCGCCGATTTTCCAGCAGTACAGCCAGCAGCATATGGCTAAACGCTTTCGAAGCGGGCACGCTAGCGCGAATAATGACAGTCTGTTACTAAAGCTGGCCCTTTATCAGACATTGCAGCAGAATAAAGAAACGGACGTGGAATACCTACGCGAGTTGCACTGCTACTTGAAAAATGGGAAAACCGCCTTGGCCCTTATCTACGATTTGTTCCTGTATACAGAAACGGAATACAAGCAGTCCCACCGGCAAGCATTTGCGCAAATTCGGCATTCAAATGTAAGGAAAAGGGACGAGACTTACCAAAGCGCACTGAACTACGTGCACAAGCTGGAGTCTATTTACAGTTCCGATTTGGTTCGGGACTTCTTCCATGATCCCAGCCAATATACAGCGAAACGGGAGTCCATTCTTCAACAGCTCCGGTGTTTGGAGGAGTCCCTGACTCCCATTGAGAGCGTTGACCACCAAAAGCTCCAGTACGCTCTGGTAGAACTTCTTGACACTGTCCAAGAACTCAACAAGGGACTCTACCTGCGGGCAGAAAAGGCTGTAGGCAACAAGGACATTGCTGCATGGCTGACTTATTGTGAAATCTGCGCGAAGAAGCGCGTTCAGGTGGACGGTTGCGGCACGATTCTGCAAATCATCAACGGATATACCGGGAACAACCAATCGGATGTTTATCCCTGGTTTTTTGCTTACTCGGATGTAACAGAGGAGGTTATCAATCTCATTGTAGACATGATTCAGATGTGCTCTAGCAGGTTGCGGAACTTCCTCCAGAATTCTGAAGATCAGGAAAAGGCCTATGACGGAATTATAATGGTAAGATTTCGGGATGAATATGTGGAGTTGTCCTTCTATAACGCCACTTCAAACAAAAAATCTATTGAAGAAATTCGGAGGATTAAGCGATCTAAGGAAAACCGTCCCTCCGTGATTCCCTTTCGCCAATTTGAACGAATCATCTCACACTCTTCTGACCGCTGCGGTGTCTGCTGTTTCGAGTGGGATTATATTGACGAGCAGTGCCGAAACTGTTTGGCCGACGGCAAAAGCTTAGGCAATTCAGAACACTTGTACCGTGCGACTTTGAGAATTCCTTACATTGATATGGGATCTTCATTCAACTATGCATAGGAAAGCGAGAAAATGCGTATGAAAAATTATAACATCATGGTCATTGACGATGAGTATACAGACCGGGCCGAGCAATACCAGGCGTTTTTAGAGAAAGAATACGATGGAATTGAAATCAAATTCAACATCCTTCCCATTGAATTCGGGCGCGAGCTTCGTTCCAAACTGCCAGAATGCTGTCAAAATATTGATGCTTTTTTTATCGACGCACGCCTGAACGACGACCAGAAAGGGTGGGGCGGCGCATTTGGTTCTTCTTTTGACACGATTCTTTTCCAGTTAGAGCAACTTTATAAAGACTCCTGCGTTCCACCAATTTTCATGTTGAGCAAGCATTGGCAGGATGACGGTGGCTTACTGGCAAATGTAAATAAGGCGTTCTCTGTTTTCCATAATCCGCTACACGCCTCCCGCTATTATAATCAATCAGAGCTGGAGGCGGTAGTCCAAGATGCCCAAACAATGGACAGCGACGGAAAACCGAATCTCAGGCCCCTGTCTGAAGAGCGGGAGTACATCGAAAAGGAAATCCTTAAAACCCGCAGTATAAAGTACAACTCATCCAAGCCAGTGGATGCCATCCTTCAAATTGCTGTCCCCGATGAGAAAAAAAGGGTGTACCAATTTTTGGGGTTATCAGAGGAGGATGACAAATATTTGAAGGCCTATGGTCTCTCTTATCAGGAGACTACTTATCAAAAAATGCACATTGTGGTCGTGTCTCAAGTCTTCATGGGAATGGCTGAGGCAGCAAGAACTACCACTGCGGCCATCTTGGCTTTCCGCCCAAAACTCGTCATGATGGCAGGAATCTGTGCTGGAAGAGAAGGAGAAACAAAACTTGGAGATTTAATTATTGCAAACGATGTCTTTGATTATTCAACAGGTAAACTATTCGAAGATGCCCTGGAGCACCGCCCTCCTCATCGACCTATCGACTACAGGCTTGCCACCTTTGTGAACAATGCTCTAGTGAACCATTCAGAGACGATTTTTGCAAAAATCAATGAGAAATTTCACGGGGATCCGCCGTCTGGATGTAAAATTCGCTTTACTTCCATGGGATCCGGTCCATGGGTTGTAGACACTCCGCAAATTTTTGAAGATATCCGCTCTCATATTGTTGGAAATTGCATTGCTTTAGATATGGAAGCCTATGCGGTTGCTATGGCAGCCGCTCAAATGAACGTGCCGTGGATTATTGCAAAAAGCGTTCAGGATTATGCAAACGGAGAAAAATCAAAGACAGAAACGAAATTTAGGGCTTATGCCGCTTTTTCCAGTGCATACCTTTTGTGCGAGCATATTCCCAAGATGATGTTGTATATCGGGTAGCCGTTTAAATGACCCTACCTGATCTGAACAAAGAGATGTCATTTCTCAGATCAGATAGGGTTATCTTTTGCCAGAAACCATTGTGCCACAATAGTTTCTGGCTCTCTTATTATAGGGGGGCCTATATCACTGAACGAGGGCCGAATTTCGAAACAGTCCAAAAAATCTGGTAGTGTCAAGGATTGGACCTTATCTGGGCGGGGCCAAGAGCCACGATGTGGAGGACGAGATCCTGAATCCGGCGGATCCGAACTTCCATGCCAAGCAGAGCACCCTGAAGCGCAGCGGCAGGAATAGGTTCCGGGTACTGGGCCGATCCTGGTGGCCGGAGGGGCTGCCCTCTGATGAGAAACATCTTACTGCCCTGGAGACACCGGATCAGGCAAGCTGGAGAGCATACCACGTAATTACCCACTGTGCCTCCACAAGCATCGTACTGGCCATGAACCGCCACAACGAAGCGGGTCCTCTCACTGATTTCCTGGAGATGATAGATCGTCGACTGGAATATGAATACTGGTTCTTCGACCACTTCCATGACAACCGCTCTGGGAGCAAATTGTGCAGATTTTGTGAGAAGGGCCAGAGAAGAAAAGGCGGCACGGATGCCGCCTTTTCTTCTCTGGCCCTTCATTTTGGGAAAGACCGCAGTAGAAACTTTAGAACAGACGTGCTATAATCGTACCCATAAAAGAGGGGTGGGGAGGATTCACTATGGCCATCAAAAATGGCGAATGGATCATGCGGGGCATGGAGTGGGATGACCCTGCCCGCATCCAAAGCTGGGAAGAACTCATCCGCTGGATTCATGAGATTGGTTTCCTACCCCTCTTCAAAAACGAGATAGACGGCTTTTCCGTGGAGGAGAATACCGTGGATCTCGCTTGGTGGACCGGAGACCCAAATCAGGACCCCTGGGAGTGGCGCGCGCTCATTGCCCGTAGCGGCCGAGTGGCTTACGGTAAGTTTTTCGGCAAACGGGCCGGATTCATCTCTAAGGCCTGGTTCCTGCACTTTGCTAACTGGCGGCGGGACGGCTATGACTTCGACAGCCGGTGGGAGGATGAACGGGCCACCATGCGCCAGAAGCGGATCATGGATCGCTTTTGGGAGCTGTATATTTCGCGCCAAGAAGTCCATCTGCACGGTGAAATAAGTCCACCATCACGGGAAACTAAGTCCACCGTCACGGAGAAGGAGTCCACCCGGTCCCCGGCAACGGAGACCGGGTGGAGAATAAAGAAGATTGTCCTAATAGCTTGTGGGTTCGTCAATACGGGGCTGCGTCCCAATTAACAAGAGTGTTGGAATCCCTGCGCTGCTGCTGCATCATGCCTCCTGGTTCCTGAGGCCATGGCGCTCCCGCATGGAAATCTTGCCATCAATGAGAATGTCGTAGGCATTGTGGATAATGCGGTCCATAATAGCCTCGGAAATAGGGCTGGCCTCTTCGGAACTGGGGTTAATACGCTCATACCATTCGCTGGTGTCATACTGGGTGCAGAAGATGGTGGCGCCATGTGAACAGCGGGCCTCCACAAGTTCCAGCAGATTGTAGGATTCTTGAGGCGTGAGTCGGCGGATGAGCCACTTATCCAGGATCAGCAGGTCTACCTTCCGGTAGAATTTCATCGTTTTCTTGAGTTCGCCGGCGGCTTGTGCCAAGCTCAACTCCTCCAACAGCTCCGGGAGACGGATGTAGCGGACAGATCTGAATTTTCTGCAAGCGGCGTTGCCCAGGGCGCAGGCCAGGTAGGTCTTGCCACTGCCGGAGGCTCCCTTCAGGATGATATGGTGGCCTTCGTCAATGTACTTGCAGGTGGCAAAGCGCAAGATCTGTGCTTTGTCCAGCCTGCGGTCCTCGTGGTATTCAATCTCCTCAATCGTGGCACCGGGCGCAGCAAAGTGGGCATTGTGGAGACCTCGAAGCAATTTATTTTGCTGCCGTCGGTTCCACTCGGCGTCCACCAGGAGGGACAGTCGTTCTTCAAACCCAAGCTGGCTGTAGGAACCCGGGTCACAGAGCTGCCGTTCCAGCTCAGCGGCCATGGCGGTAAAGCGCATGGCTTTCAGAACGTCAATGGAGGACTGGGCCATCATTTGGACATACCTCCCTTGCGGAAGTACGCCGCCCCGCGGGTAATGCCGTGCTGCCGGTCATTCCGCTGCCCCTTCTGGACTGCGGCCCCTGGGAGCCTGTCCTGCCCGTTTTTCAGAATCGTATGCAAGGAGC
>ERZ1643251.4655-NODE-4655-length-11761-cov-58.626260_pt1 | contig 11761 bp, 11 predicted proteins | sample MGYA00579261_ERZ1643251 | MGnify/ENA primary metagenome ERZ1643251 (study PRJEB29033, sample SAMEA4952267) | chicken gut metagenome | biome: Broiler Chicken; feature: Gastrointestinal Tract; material: Caecum | place: Ireland | collected 2018 | study: Broiler... | reverse complement strand
TTATTCGGCTTTTTCCTCTTGTTTTGTGTCCGTTTTTGGGGGAAGGGCTCACTTATGTGCTTCGTAATACTCCAGGTTTTGAATCATCTGCTGAATTTCGTCCTCAAATTGGAAGTGAATTTCTATTCTGTCTTTTCCATATACATCAATATGGTCAATTAATAGAACGAGAACCTTTCTCTCCAGATGTTGAATGTTTCGATAACTTTTAAATTCCTCAAGCCACGGTTGAAGTTCCGTTTCTGTCTTTAGTAGATTCTCAAGCTTTACTTCCAGCTTGTTCTGCGCTTGTTGTGCAGACCGGATTTTTTCCGTAAAGCGTTCGTTGATCGCTTTAAATTCGCCCCTGTCAACAACGCCGTCCTGCATATCCTGATAGAGCCGCGTTTTCAGTTCCTGGTAACGCTCAACCTCTGCCGATAACGTAGCAATCTGGGCTTTTACTTCTTTTACGCCAAACCTTTCTTGAGGAAGCAATTGAATCTGCCCCAATACAGCTTCTGCTCGAACCAAGACCTCCACCTGTTTACGGATTGCCTCCAGCACGATGTCCGTCAAATGTTTCTCACTGATCAAGTGCGCTGTACATCCGTTTCCACTTTTATAAGTAGAGCAATGATAATAGTGGTACTTCTTTCCGTCTTTGGTTGTACACCGTTTCACCATATTCTGGCCGCAGTCACCACAACGCAGGAAGCCGGAAAACAGATAGATTTTTTCGGCATCCGGCGCTGTCCGTGTGTCCATTAGCATCACCCGCTGTACCTGGTCAAATTCTTCTGTCGGGATAATCGCTTCATGCGTGCCTGCCACGCGAATCCAGTCCGCTTCGTTCATCGCCCGGCTCTGTTTTACTTTATAACTAATCTTTTTCCGTTTGCCTTGAACCATGTTCCCCGTGTACAGTTCGTTGCGCAGAATCCGGTTAACCGCAACCACCGACCATTTCGGATTAGAGCCGGAGCGAAATCCGCTATTAAAGTTCATCCCCAGCATCCGCTTATATTCCAGGGGAGGCAGTGCCCCCATCTCTGTAAGCTTCTCTGCAATCCGCTGGGAACTTACTCCATCAAGTTTTAAACGAAAGACCATCTGCACGATTTGCGCCGCGTACTCATCCACCACAAGATGGTTTTTATCCTTCGGGTCTTTTAAATACCCGTACCCTGCAAAACTCCCTATAAATTTTCCGCTCTTGCGCTTCACATCCAACTGGCTGCGTATTTTGATGGAGATGTCCTTGCAATAGGCGTCGTTAATCAGATTCTTGAAGGGGATGATGATGTGATCTGCATCAGATTCTTCATCGGCGCTGTCATAATGGTCGTTGATCGCAATGAATCGGATACCCATAAATGGAAAGATCTTTTCTATGTACTTGCCCGTTTCGATGTAATTTCTTCCAAGTCTGGACAAGTCCTTGACGATAATGCAGTCAATTTTCTTTCGTTTCGCATCCTCGATCATCCGCATAAATGCAGGACGATCAAAATTGGTTCCGCTGTACCCATCATCAATGTATTCCTCCACTAGTTTCAGATCGTCATGCTTTTTTACGAAGTCACAGATCAGTTCCCGCTGATTATGAATGCTGTCGCTCTCTACTTTGTCTCCATCTTCTCTGGACAGTCGAACGTAGGACGCTGTGAGATACGCTTTTTCCTTTTTAAAATACATAAAGCCACTGACCTCCCAATCTAATTGCCTTGCGACAATAAACCAAGAAATCAATGGCTTCTTAAATGATATTCTATTTGACCCAAGGTTATTATCGCACATCCCTGCTCAAAAGTCAACACTTTAAAGTGTTAAATTGCCATCTAGCCGAGGTGGACACATTTTTTCAGGCAGTCCTCCATCCGCTGGCTGCCGCTAAAACTGATCTTGACCACCGTGCCATGATCCAGATAGCAATAAGGATTTTTGACCTGCCGGATAAAGTCCAGCATTCTCTCCCTGTCGGGCAGACTTGTATCGATCTCTACGTCTGCAATGTCCACCAGTATACTTTTATCCACGGTGCGAATATCTACATTTCTCATTGCCTCTATTTTTTCTGACATAAGTTCCCGTTCAGCCAATTCCCTGGTTTCCAATTTTTTCTTTTCCATATCCCGCATGGTTTGTGCCCTCCTTGTCTGCACTGTTCGGCAAATTTGAGGAACTACAAAATAGTTTGTTCCCTCTCATAACCCAGACAATAAAAGGCTGTTTTGCAAGCTGTTTTACCTGATTATTTCTTACACTTGCCAAATTTCAACGTTATCTCCGAGAAGTGAAGGAGCAACGAAGCATTTTTCGCCAATTTCTAAAGGGCCGGTAGCACTAAAGCAAGATACGCCCTGTAATACGAAAACCCACTTTCGTGGGTTTCGATTCCGGGCATACTTGATGGGGATTCCGGCTCCCCATTCCCTCGGTTCCGGCCAATCTGGCGATTGTGCGGTTGGCTCCCATTCTAAAATGGTCGCAGCGCGGCGGATGAACTCCGGCCACGGAGCACGGTTCCCGTGATTTCTGCCTGCGGCAAATTTCAAGTTAAGGAGGTACGGCGTTATGGCAAGGCCAAAAAAGGAGGAAGAATTAAACCACCAGCACATCATCACCCTTCGCCTAACTGACATCGAATTAAAGCTGGTGATGAAGAAAGCTGCCGCTGCGGGTCTATCCCGCTCCGAGTACATTCGCAAAAGTCTGTTGGGTGGAAAGATTACGGTCACACACAAGGTGACGGCTGAATTCCCGGAACTTCGGGAAGAAATGAAAAAAATCAGTTGGCTGCTCAGCAACCTGTCCAATAATATCAATCAAATTGCAAAACACTTTAATACCGGCGGCCTACGCTCCCAGGCAGTAACCGCAGAGTTGGAAAGGTCGTTGGACGCCATTGTCCAGATGCAGGTGGACGTGACAAGGATGGTGGGTGAAATTCATGGCAATCTTAAAACACACTACAAGTAAAAATGCCAACTACAACGATGCTCTGTTCTATCTCTTATTTGAACACAATGAGAACAGCATGAAGCCCGTTCTCGATGAAAACGGGAAAATGATCCGGCGGCGCGGCTACATTCTGGATGGAGTTAACTGTGATCCCTTCACCTACGCGGAAGAATGCCGGGAATTAAACGAGCTATATCACAAAAACCAAACGCCCGGAGAGATAAAGGCACATCACTATATCATCAGCTTTGACCCGCAGGATCAGATCGACCGTGGCCTGACCCCAGAACGTGCGCAGGCTATTGGCATCGAATATGCAAAGAAAAATTTCCCCGGCCACCAGACGCTGGTCTGTACACACGCGGATGGAAGCCACGGAAGCGGGAATATCCATGTACATATTGTCATCAACAGTTTGCGCAAACTGGATGTGGAACCGCAAGAGTTTATGGAACGTCCCTGCGACAGCCGGGCTGGCTACAAGCACCACCAGACCAGAGATTACCTGACACATATGCAGAAATCCCTGATGACAATTTGTCAACGGGAAAAACTGCACCAGGTCGATCTGCTGTCACCTGCCAAAGCAAAGGTTACGGAACGGGAATACTGGGCGCAGCAGCGCGGCCAGAAAGAATTAGATACGACTAACCAGGAAGTCATTGCCTTCGGTCTGACACCGGCCAAGACAAAATTTCAAACAGAGAAGCAATACCTGCGAAACGCCATTGACGATGTGGCACATACCTCCACAACGCTGGCACAATTTTGTACCGCCCTTTGGGAGAGATATAGAATCCGGGTAACAGATAAACGCGGGCGATTCAGCTACCTGCACCCGGAACGGTCAAAAAATATTGCGGGGCGGTCGTTGGGCGCAGCGTATGACCGGGATTATTTGATGAAGCTCTTTACCCAAAACCTGCAAAAAGCTGGTCAGCCACATGAGGCTCCCTCCCCTGAAACATCCGACAACGCTGACATCCTCAAAGCGTTCGGCGGAGTTATCCCGGAGTATGCCAAAATTCTTTTCATCAAGACGGATTTGCGACTGGTCGTTGATCTTCAGAATAATGTGAAGGCGCAGCAGAGCCGCGCTTATGCGCAGAAGGTGAAAGTCTCTAATCTCCAACAGATGGCAAAGACCATCGCCTATGTTCAGGAGAACGGCTTCGATTCCAGAGAGGAACTGCAATCCGCCTATGATGATCTGATCGCAAAGCGAAAAGATGCCAGGAAGGCGCTTCGCCACACAGAAGATAGACTAAAATCCGTCAACCAACTTATACACTATACGGGGCAATATCTCGCAAACAAGGATGTTCAGCGTGAAATGCTCAAAGCTCCAAATAAAAAAAGATTCCGGCAGGAACACCAAACCGAAATCGAACTGTATGAAACCGCTTTGAAATTTTTGAAATCGCAGTTCCCGGACGACAAGATTCCTTCTATGAAATCACTGAAGCAGGAGAAGGAGAATCTGACTATTCAGAAAAAGGCACAGCAGGAGACTTACGACTACTTTAAGGATTATGCCAGTGAGATGAAAACGGTCTGCTCCAATGTGGAGACTATTCTTGGCAAGACTCCTGCAAACGAAACGGTGCGCACAGAGCAGCACAACCTTGACTAAACCTTTTAAGGGGCAAAAAAAATGCCAGCACGCAACCAACAAAATCGTTAGCTGTGTGCTGGCATCATAATCAAATATCAATGTTCCGATCAGCCAGCGGTGGGAAGAAGTACATACTTCTTCGCCGCTTCCAAGGTTAAATGATACTTGCTCATAATTTTTTCAATGATGTCCTGATCGCCAAAACCGGCCTCTCTAAGAAGCTCAACCGCCCCTTCGATTCCCTTATCAAGACCAACATTGATTCCTTCATTATAGATTCCCTGGCTCAAGTTACACAATTCAGACACCTCGCTTTCCAGTTCCATCGTCATGGCTATATGGAATTCATCCTGCATCACTTTTTGTTTTCGTTCTGTATTTTCACAAGAATAAAAACATCTGAACTCATTTTAAAGTAATGATTCCACCAGTTGATAGATGTCGGTGAATGGATTAACAGCGATCCCAAACGGTTTATTATCGCCATTTTGAATATGGTATTGTTCTACACGCTTGGCATTCTGAATCGCATCAGTCGTATGTTCAGATAACTGCACATACAAATCGTTGGCTTTCTCGTAATCCGGTAGGTATGCGGCCAGAACCGACCTTACCGCGGGATAGTCTCTGAGGAACTTTGTAGTGTACTGGAAATGCAGCAAATACCAAAATTCAAAACAAGGATTTGAAATCGCAATGTGAATTCCCTTCGCATCTGCCATTTTCCTTGCTTTGGAGAGCAGACGATCTTTGTCAGCAATAGGGTCAGGGTTATTGTAGTTCACATCGGCGTCTGCAACGACCCATACAGCGTCTCCATCTGACACAGATATTTGATTTTTGTTCTGGTATTCAACTGCTTTCCGAATTAGACTGAGGTAATCGGTTTCTCCCCCGCCGCTTCGGCTGCCAACGACACGAATATCAATATTAGTTTGCCGGTTACGGTAGTGTGCAAAATATTTCGGCTCTGTTTGAGAACCTTCTGTCACGATCAGGATGACAGGTTTTACTTTTCTGTGCCGCTGACCACGCTTTTCAATCTTTCCACGTGCCATTTTACATTCCTCCCTTGATGAAGGGGATGGCACCATAGCGGCCAATCAAATAGCCCTTCTCGACTTTTGCATCTTTACGGATTGAAAAATCATAGAGGGAAAATAAATCTGTTGCTGCTGTCTGTTCGTCTTTTTCTGTAAACCAGATTTGATCTCTGCGCAGCACATCCAAATCTAGGAGATTGGTGTTGTGCGATGTGAAAATCAACTGTGCCCCCTTTGGATTGAATTCGGCGCTGTTAAAAAGAGAAACCAGATGCTTTGTCAAAAGAGGATGAAGGTGGGCATCCATCTCATCGGCGACAAGAAGCGTCCCCAGATCCAAAGCTTTTTTCACAACGCCGATCAGTTTGAAGTAGCTGTTGGTTCCATCGGATTCTTCTGTCATATTCAATGTATAAGAGGAGATATTCCCCTCTACATCCTGCACTGTGTGAACAGCATCAACATTGGTAAATATATCGCCGCGTTTGGAGGAAATGGGGTCTGAATCACGCACCTGAAGGGACTGTATTCCAAAATCCGCAATACGCAGCATAGATGCAATTACACGCCGATAATCATCGTCTTTGAGCTGCTCTGCCTCAAGTCCATAGGCGTCCGCGACAGAATTCTTAGTGATAATCTGGCAGGATGCAAACCACTCAAGAACAGGGATTACTTTGACGTAACTCCAGTTGGATGCAACAGACAGATAAAGTTTGTTGGCTGATGTGCGCTCCTTGAGTGTATTTTGCTCGTCGATGTCCACCGTAAAGCGAAAATCTGTTGTATCCTTTCGTTCAAAGATGATTGCCTGTCTCCCGTTTGGGTAGTAATATAGATATTCTTCTACTACAGCCTTATCCGTTACAGAAAATCCATAAGCATACCGGATACCATTCGCAGTGAAAATAACCTCAAAGCTACTGGGACGGGCAGGCGTTTCCTTGTCAAATTTGAAAGGAATACGGTCAATCGCTTTATGAACCTGCTGATTATGGGAAGTCAGCACATAGTTTACCATGAACCAAAACGCATTCAAGACATTGGACTTCCCGGAAGCATTGGCTCCATAAATGACGGCGGATTTCAAATAATTCTTATTCCCATCCAAAATTAGGTGCTCTGGATGTTCATTGTCTCTGCTGGCAAGCAAAGACAGCACAACTTTATCTTTGATAGAGAGATAATTCTCTACGCTAAATTGAATCAGCATAAAGTGACCTCCTAAATTCTTGTATTACACTTATTATAGCCAATTTTTTGTGAAAAATCAACGTTAATCAAAAATAAAATCATTTTACAAAGGATTTATAAAAGCAAAGAGGCACCCGGTCACATAATATGACCAGATGCCCCTATATTATTTACGGTTTCTCTCTGCCTCCTGCTCAAGTCCCATCTGCGGTGCAGGTTTTCCGGAGCGTACTGCGATGGCTGCCTGCTTCTCGTGGAGACGCCTCAGCACCGAAGGCCGCTTTCCTTCTTTTCCCTTTTTCGGCGGCAAATTGTTGAGCCGGCCATCAATGAAGGAGTAACTCTGCTCCTCGGTCATCTCCGCTGCCCGGAGGTACTCCCCATTTTCAAATGCTTTCTGCCAGGTTTCAAGCGGCGGATTCTTTGCCGGTTCCTGTCGCGCCGTCTGGGGTGGATGAAGATGCTCATGAATCTGGCGCAATGTATCCTCATCAAATTTTTGCGCCGCATCGACAATGAGTTTGCCGTTTTCGTCCACCACCGCACAGGCGGCAGCGTTCTTCATCTGCTCGTTCTGCATCAGGAAGAAGTGACGGCCATCAACAATCACATCGTCACAGGCCAGCCAGGTGCCCGGCTTACCATCTATTCGGTAGTTACTTGTGTCCATCGAAACGAGAGTGCCGGAGGAGTTAGGCCGTAGAAAACCGGCAAGTGCGATCAGTCTGCCCTTATCCACAAAATAGGCACATATTTCTCCAGTTCGGTTCAAAACAATCACATCACTGACACTGATGGTATGTCCTTTGAAAGTACGCGGCAGTTTGCCGGTGAAGCGCCGACAAATCGTTTCAGCTGTATCCCCTGGGGCCAGTTGAGAAAGGTAGACCTGATGGTAATTGCCTACATCAACACGGTAGCCTTTTTGCAGTAGCTCATCATAGGAACGGAAACGCAGTGGCCGGTATGCCGCTTCTTCCCTGACCTGATATACTGCAAACTGGTTGATGGTCACTCGTCACCGTCCTCCTTGCGGTAAGGTTCCAGATCAAGCTGTGCAAATTGTGCATCCGGCATTTGCTTCATCTTTTCTATGGTGCCTGTCACAATCTTTACCAGTTCTGTATCATCCTGGATGAATGGCAGGATTTCTTCAATCTGCCGAATAGTCGTCTGGCGGCTTTCTGACTCAAACATCGCCATGACAATGTATTCGTCTTGTTCAAACGGAATCACTTTCATAATTCTTGCTCACCTCTCTTTTGCGTATGCGACTTTTGGTGACGATTGGCTTGCTTTTGGGATTTTTGTTTTGCCTGATGGGAATGCAATTTTTGAAGCACAGATTTCTTTTTATCTTTTCTATCCACTGCCTGGCGCTGTTTTTGTTTAGGATTTTCAAGGGCCGGCAGAAAATCTTTTAACTCTTGAAATCCAAGATTGTCCACATAGTACGCGCTCCGTACCCCCTCCCTGTTCATCACAATCACATCACTGACCATGAGAGACGGGCCATCAAAATCTGGCTGGCGATCCTGGTGAAACCTGGCGTAGATACTTTCCAGCGTATCAGCCGGATAGAGATGATCTGTATAGACGAGATTATAATTTTCTCGCTCAACTGAATACCCCTGGCGCTGAATATAGGCCATGCTGTGATGTAACAGTTCCTCTATGGCCGGGCTATCCCATCTGAGCTGGTAAATGCCATAGGTATCTTCACGCTCCAAAAGCAGCTTTGCTTCCCGCAGGCTTTGCAGCTCAGGATGTGCCTGCATTTCCGTTTGAAGACGTCTAACTCTTTCCAGTGCCTCACTGGAAATTTGAAAATAGTCGGAACCATGTTCAATCTCCAAACGGATGGTTGCCGCAACAGGGATCGGGTTTGTGGTAATCAGATAAATTGTCTCGCCGGCATCAAAGAGCCGCAGTGCTTCATCCTTCTCTAAGATACTCATTGGCGGGTGAAGATACGCCATATCCTCCGTATACTCATCCCCCAGATGCTCCAGCTCATAATCCCAGTCGGCTTTTCGGATGCCGAAGATGCCGGTATGTTCCTCGATCATCTCCCGGCTTGAAAACGTTCCTGCGGTTCCATCCGGCTGCAAACAGTATACCTTAAAGCCAAGCCTGTGCATTTCCAGCGCCTTTTCCTGCGTCAGCGGGTACATATCATCCTGCCTGTATCCATATTCGTGCATTTCAGAAAGGCCGATCGACTGATCAGGGAATTTGTCAATCTCGTCTCTGGCTTTCTGTATCGCCCTGGTAACCGCCACAGGATCAGCGTTATATACCGCCTGCTCCAATTTCTGAATCAGTTGGCTCGCCAGACTTGGATCATCATATTTTTGAGCATAGGTGACAATCAGTTTTTCCTCTTCTGGATTGAGCCAAAACCGTTTTTTCGCTTCCTCCACCATCTTTTGTGCTTGCTGGCCGGAAGTCATTACCACCGATTCCGTTGGTGTAAATTGATGCAACCTATCCTGTTTTTCCGGCATTGGTATCCACCTCCACTTTTTTAGACCATCGTGTTTTCATCTCATGCGGGTATTGATCCGCGTCTTTGGGTTTGCGGTTTCCGTTCCACTCCAGGCCACCGGCACGCCCCTCACAGTGGAAACCGGCGGCTTTCAGCGATGTGCCAGGTTCACTCTCTAGGATGTAGGTAATCACTCTGCGGTATCCCATCGCCTTTGCAGCGCGACAGGATGCGCCATACAGCATACTGCAAGCATTTTTCGTCCCGTCCGTGCAGACACGATTGACTTCCAGCGTTAAACCATCATCCAAGCGCCGGCTGACCGGCCGGCCGCAGATCGCTACACCGACCAGCTTTTCTCCATCCGAAACACCAATCGAGAATTTGTGCCCCACAGAAGGTTTATGATGCCGGTGAAACGCCTGGACAAAAGCATTTGCCTGACGCAGTGTGATCGGTACTAATTTCAACAAATCCATATCATCTCCCTTCACAAAAAGGACACCGCCAGAGGGATTCACAAGCTGTCTCCCTCTGGCGGTGCCGCAACGGTTTATAGTTCCTGCGCCTGCGTCTTTTTCGGTGCAGTTTTGGCTCCCTGCTCCTCCTTATGTGCCGTCTGTTTCTCGTGGAGCCTAGCGAGAACAGATCCACCCCTGGCGGGGCGATCAGGCTCGGTTACTTCTTGTGCAACCTCCGGCTGTTTCCGGGCGGGTGTCACAGTTTCCATAGCTTCCGATGTCTCATCCAGCCCAACGGCCTCGCTGCCACCGCGCTCATCCATGTTCAAAAGAGCATTGAGTTCTGCCAGCCGCGCCGACTTTTCCTCCAATTCAGCAGCCTGCGGGAAGGGCTTCTTGACTTCCTCCCTGGCCGCCGCTAGTTGGGTCTGCAAAGTCTCAAGCTTGGATTCTGCCTCCGGCAGCTTTTTCTCAATACCGGCGAGCGCATTGTTGATACGCTGGATATTGCCCAGCGGGTCTTTTCCGACCTCAATGGTATAACTGCATTGCCGCTTGACGGTGAGCATAAATGTCTGGTTGAATGTGTCATAGCTTGCCACCAAAGCGAACCCGTGATATTCACCGATCTGCCCTGCCGTATTGACGGCTTTTAAGCCGGCACAGGCCGCCAGAATCGCTGTACCCGCCTCCTTCTTGTCCGTATAGGTCTTTTCCCCAATGGTAATGACAAACTCATCTTTGTCCTGGTTGAGATACGGTTTTACGGCTTCCAGGTCAGCTTTCAGCCCGGCCACGCGCTCTTTCGTAGCAGTGATCTCCATCGGGTAACGCTTGGCAATGTCCGATTCCAGACGGTAAATCTGACTGGTGTGGTTGGCTTTGAGCAGCTTCAGCTTGCTCACCTGAATGTCCAAATCCATCTTCTCCTTGATGTACGGATTGCCTGTTGCCAGCGCCTTGATTTCCGCGTAGGAAAGCGCCGTATCGTCCACATCTTCCGCAGACCGCACAGGGGATTTGGACGTCATGATCTGACTGATGAATTTCTGCTTATTCTCCAAAAGCTGCCACATGTACGCATCAAACGTATTTTCAGTGACGTAACGATAAATTTTTACTTTCTTGTTCTGGTTTCCCTGGCGAAGGATTCGGCCTTCCTGCTGTTCCAGGTCAGAAGGTTTCCAGGGGCAGTCCAGATGATGCAGCGCAATCAGCCGATCCTGGATGTTGGTGCCAGCGCCGAGTTTGGGCGTAGAACCCAGCAGGATACGCACCTGGCCGGAGCGCACCTTGGCAAACAGCTCCGCCTTTTTGGTTTCGGTCGTTGCCTCATGGATAAAAGCAACTTCCTCCCTCGGGACGCCTTTTGCCACCAGTTTATCCCGCACATCATCGTAGACATTGAAACTGCCGTCGCCTTTCGGCGTGGACAGGTCACAGAAAATCAACTGGGTGGCGCGGATGTCGCTGGTTTCCTGCCAGGTAGAAAAAGCATTTTCCACACAATGATTCACCTTACTGTCCGGCTCATCCGGGAGGAGGTCGTTTAACAGCCGCTGATCCAGCGCGCATTTCCGCCCATCGTTTGTGATCTTGAGCATGTTATCGGTCCTGGGATCAACTGAACCTGCGCGGACGGCTTCCGCCCGGTCGGCAAAACTGGATACCATGTCCTGCTGGATTTCACTGGGCTTTAAGACCACGTTGACATACTCCGCCTCCGGCACCGGCAGGTGCAGCATATCCGCCGTGCGGACATCCGCTGCCTCTTTGAATACTGAAATCAGTTCCGGAAGATTAAAAAAGCGGGCAAACCGCGTTTTCGCGCGGTAGCCCGTTCCTTCCGGTGCCAGCTCAATCGCCGTCACCGTCTCCCCAAAAGTAGCGGACCAGGAATCGAAATGTCCCAGCCCCATCTTCTGGAGGGTATCATATTGCAGATAGCGCATGATGGTGTAGAGCTCATAAGGTAGGAAACGCCACGCCATACTTCCTTTCGTCCGTGGTCTTGGCG
>ERZ1643251.4654-NODE-4654-length-11762-cov-10.848125_pt1 | contig 11762 bp, 12 predicted proteins | sample MGYA00579261_ERZ1643251 | MGnify/ENA primary metagenome ERZ1643251 (study PRJEB29033, sample SAMEA4952267) | chicken gut metagenome | biome: Broiler Chicken; feature: Gastrointestinal Tract; material: Caecum | place: Ireland | collected 2018 | study: Broiler... | reverse complement strand
GGATGCTCCCTGGTTGACATAAGGTAATGTTTGATGGATTCTCGTTGCCTACTGTATTTCAAAGCTGCCAATGGGAATCCCCCTTTCATTTCTGGATGAAACAGGAATCGATTAATAATGATAACGATTACTGTAATTAAAATATAATACATAATCCTGGACTTGTCAATACCTAATTAAAAAAATCCGGGGAACAGTAAGCGGGGGAAGTGGGACTGTATCTTTGCCATATTTAATATGAAGATATTAGGCAGCGCATATTTCCGTCAATATGTTACAAAATAATTAACAGATGTGCAGGCGGAGAGAAGAAATATGGGATGGATACACAGTATATGTCGATGGATGTCTGCGGGATGCCTGCAAAATCAGTTGACAATGCGAGGTTCTGTTGGTATAATGTTACCGTAACAAATTTAACAAATGTGTAACATTTAGAACTTCCTACAAAAGATAAAGACATGAAATGAAGGAGGTTTTATATGGATAAGACACACATTAAGCAAAAGGTGATCCTCTCTGCTGTGGCAGGGATGATCCTGGTCCCGGGGAGGGTGCTTGATGTACCGGCTGCCGGGAAGACCGGGGAACAGCCCTTTGTACAGGCATCGGGGATCGAATCGGTACTGGAGAAGTGTTATGAAACAGAGGTGAAGGATAATATCAATCTCTATCTGGTGCCAACAGAAGAGGGAGAGTATTTGAATATGGCATTTTCTGATACAGGAGATTATACCTATATCAGGAGTGCTCCGGACGAAAACAGCGACTGGGTCGGGAAACTGTATCAGGATTCAGCGGCCCAGGTGCTGGAATATCTGGACGGCTGGACGAAGGTCAGATCCGGGTCGGCTGAGGGATATGTGCCGGCGGATTCCCTGATCACAGGCGAGGAGGCGTCGCTGCGGGCGGAAGAGTTTGAGGACCATACGGTCACGGTCACAGCGTATGCCCTGAATGTCAGGGACGGGCAGGGGACTGGTGCGGATATCCTGACGCAGGTCGGGCTCGGTGAGACATACGAAGTGACAGGAGATCCTGTGGATGGCTGGTATCCGGTCAAAGTCGGGGAGATTGACGGCTGGGTGTCGGGAAACTATGTGACAGAAGAGACTTCTTACTCTTATGGGGAGACGAAGGAGGAGGAAGAGGCAAGGCTTGAGGAGGAAGCACGCAGGGCGGAAGAGGCCCGGGCGGCAGAGACAGGCGCTGCGGCGGGCATTCTCCCGGGCGGCAGTGTCACAGGGCAGGCGGTCATTGACTATGCATGCCAGTTTATCGGGAACCCATACGTATGGGGCGGGACAAGCCTGACAGACGGAGCTGACTGCTCCGGGTTCGTCCAGTCCGTTTATGCCCATTTCGGCGTAAGCCTGCCGAGGACTACCTATGAGATGGTAAACTCGGGATATGCCGTAAGCTATGCGGAGGCGCTGCCCGGCGATCTGATCCTCTATGACGGGCATGTAGGACTGTATATGGGAGACGGCACGATCGTCAATGCTATGAATGAAGCAGACGGCATCGGGATATGCAGTGCCACATATACAAATATCATTGCTGTAAGGAGGGTCTTGTAAAAGACTGGAAGTAAATGGAAGAAGGGGGGCTGTACTTCAGATGAAGAGTACAGCTCCCTTTTTCGACATAAGGAGCGCGCGGATAAGCAAAGTGCACAAAAATGTTTTTATTTGTAAAAAAGCGTCGAAATTAAATAAAATGGAGTTTTCAACTTATCCACATCGCAAACCACGAAAAACGTGGAAAAAATAAGGATTTCCACAAAGTTATCCACATTATCCACATAAAAACATGTGTTTTTGGTGAATTACTCAGGGGTAAAAAAAGAACGGACGTTTTGGCGAGTTGTTATGAAAATGTAAAAATGTCGAAAAAAATCGGATTCAATATTGACTTTTGAGTATTCAAAAAAACGAAAAAACAGGTGTGGACAAATCTGACAATTCAGAAAAGAAAGCAAAATGCCGCGCTGTATAAAAGCAAAAACATTGTTGATAAATTAATTGGCAGGGCTTATAATAATAACCACTGAAAATTATCATTTATTTATAAGGAGGAAATAGAAATGGCACAGATTTCTAAAGATACAAAAATCGGAGAACTTCTCAACATTTTCCCGGAGTCTGCACCGATCCTGATGGAGATCGGGATGCACTGCCTCGGCTGCCCGGCTTCTCAGATGGAGACGCTCGAGGAGGCGGCAATGGTGCATGGCATTGACAGTGTGCTTCTTGTTGAAAAGATCAATGCGGCTATGACAGCGGCAGGGAAATAATATCCGGGATATCAGGACACGGCATAAAAAGGCCCCTGACAGTCTGAGTGTGAGTTCAGGCTGTCAGGGGCTTTTTGATATCCGGACTACAATGCGGATAATTTTTGTACGGCGTCTGCTGATACGATGATGTCACAGTGCTCTTCCAGAAAGGCGAGGACAGAAGCTTCGGCCTTTTCGGGGGAACTGTACTCGGAAAGCATGTTGCATATTTTGTTAAACTCATTGGCGGAATGGTCCGATGGCGCCAGGGCCAGGATATACATTCCTGTGCTTTCATCTTTATATAATGTATTGGCGCCCCTGTATACCGGCGCGAGCAGGCGGGAAGCCCGGATCACGCTGTCGAGAGTCTCGAAAGAGAAGAGGCGTACTGAAAATGCAGAAGGGGCTGATCCCGGCTCGGAGGTGCGTGTCCCTGCTGCCGCCTCCTTTACCTTGTTCAGGAGATTCAGGAATTCATCCGCGCCCTGGAGCTTTTCGAGCGCCTCCAGGTTCAGAGGGTCTGAATCTCCGGACGGGGTGAATTTTGAAAACCGTGTGTCCAGCTCTTCGGGATCTTCGACCTTTGTGATGATCAGAACGATCGAATCTGCTGAAGAAGGGATAGCCTCTATCATCAGGGGGATATTCTCCGCTTCAAATCCAAAATCAAAGGATGCCTGCTGCATCATATCGCGAAATAAAGATTTTGCTTTCTCTGTTCCATATGCCAGCTCGCTCAGTTTCAGATGGCGGGCTGCAAGATCAGCATGTGTCAGCGTACAACGAATCTGATTTTCATTGAGTTTCTCAATCTTCATATGATCACATCCTTATACTATATATGATAATATGCACACAAAGTAAATTTGGATACATATTCTCATCATTAGTATAAACAAAAACCAAAAAGATGTAAAGATAAAATTGCGGCACGCAGAGTTATCAACGAATCCACACGGGTTATGAACAAAAAACACATTGAAAACAGGAGAATGGGAACCTATAATGGCACTTACAAAAGATGGTACCCCTGATAAGTAAATATAACGTGAAAGGAGAGAAGCAGAGGAAACAAGAAGCCGCTGTGGATCAGACTGTCTTTTGTCCCGCCGCCGGACCGAGAGTATGTCACAGGTACTTCCTTATAACGATGCAGGCGGGGTACACTATTTATCAAGATCCGCAGAGGAAAGGAGTATACGCCGGATGAAAATGGATGAAACAGTTTACAGGGACATGTTTGCGGAGCTGGAAGGTTATGAGAAGAGAGGGATCGATATCTCCCTTGACGGATATCATGCCAGCGCGCTCCAGATCGTGACAGCCCATATGACGAAGGAAGAAGGTACGTATATGCGCGATTATGATATTGACCGGGATGGACGTATCGAAGCGCTCAGGTTTACGGATATAAATGAAAACAGCCGGGCAGAGGATACCCCCTTTATGCCGGCCGGGCTGTTACGTGGACAGTGATCCGAAAGTGCTTAAAATCTCCTGAAACAGGCAAATTATTAATGACGTATAATGAAAATATGTTATAATGATTCCTGATAGGAGGTGCGGCATGGACGAAAGAGGAAGAAGGGGCACAGCTTCAGGGCGGGCCGGCGCAGGCGGTGCGCGAGGAAGGTACCCCGACAGAAAACCCCGGAGACCGGAAAGCAGCGGTCAGGGCCAGAACAGACGCCCTGCCAGGCGGAGCAGCAGAGCCAGGAGAAGACGCCGCAATGCGGCAATACGGTGGACAATCTTTATCGTACTGATCATAGCAGCAGCCGGAGGTTTCGTATTCTGGAAAAAATACGGCCCATCAAATGAGAGAGCTGATCTGACAAAATATTATGAACTGGAAGCGGAAAATGACGTGGCTGTGGTGATAAATGACCAGGTGATCAGAAGAGATATGCCGGCAGCGGAAGATGGAGCGGCTGAGGCGCCGGCGCCGGGAAAAATGATCGACGGACAGTATTATATCGAATACTCTGTTGTACGGGAACGGATCAATAAAAGGTTTTACTGGGATCCGAATGAGAGCGTCCTGCTGTATACCCTGCCGGGAGGCAGTGTTTCGGTAGAGGTGGGCAGCAAAGAATACACGGATATCACGGAACAGAAGAGCGAAGAGTATGTGATCCTTAAGACGGAAGGCAGGACTGCGTATATCGCGCTTCCATTCATCCAGGCGTATACAAATATGGAATATGCGGTTTATGATGAACCTGTACAGAGGGCTGTCATTACCTGCGAGTGGGGAGAGAAGCAGACTGCAAGTATCAGACGGGACACGCAGGTGAGATATCAGGGCGGTGTAAAGAGCCCGGTCCTGACAGACGTGAAAAAATCTGACAAAGTGACTGTGCTGGAAGATGAGGATGACTGGATGAAAGTCGGGACAGAGGACGGTTTTATCGGGTATGTCCGGACCAGAGACCTCAGGGACATCGCGGCAGAGACTACATCCAGAGAGTTCGAAGAGCCTGTTTATACGAATATCACGAAAAATTATACGATCAATATGGCATGGCATAATGTATCCAACACAGACGCCAACAGCTATATACTGGAGACGATCGCAGGGACAAAGGGGCTTACGACCATAGCGCCGACGTGGTTCAGCCTGAGTGACACGGAGGGAAATGTGTCATCGCTTGCCGATCCGGATTATGTCAATTATGCCCATCAGTCCAATCTTGAAGTATGGGCTGTCCTGCGGGATTTCCACGGGGGCATCAATTCTTACGATGAAACCTATGAAGTGCTGAGCTACACTTCGAAGCGTACAAAGGTCATTAATCAGGTGATCGCCGAAGCGCTCCAGTCGGGAGTGGACGGCATCAATCTGGATTTTGAACTGGTTTCAGTGGAATGCGGAGAGCATTATGTCCAGTTCGTCCGGGAGCTGTCAGTCAAATGCAGGCAGAACGGCCTGGTATTTTCGGTCGATAACTATGTGCCGCAGCCATACAATGAGCACTATGACATAGAAGAGCAGGGCGCGGTCGCGGATTATGTGATGATCATGGGATATGACGAGCATACAGATGGTTCTTATCAGGCCGGCTCCGTGGCGTCTATAGGCTATCTTGAAGACGGCATTACTGAAGCTCTGAAATCAGTGCCGGCTGAAAAACTGGTGGCAGGCGTCCCGTTCTTCACGCGATTGTGGTTCGAGACTCCGAAGACGGAGGATGAGCTGGCAGAGGAAGCGGGGACAGAGGCCGCATCGTATCCGAATAAAGTTACGAGTTATGCTTATGGCATGGATGAAGCGGCGGAGATTGTTTCGGCAGCCGGGGTGCAGACCGAATGGGATGCCACGGCAAAACAGAATTACGCGCAGTGGGAGGCTGACGGCGGTGTCTATAAGATCTGGCTGGAAGATGAGCAGTCCCTGGAAGAAAAGCTGAAAGTGATCAAAGCGAACAATCTCGCAGGTGTGGCCGAGTGGAGCCTCGGCATGGAAGACTCCGGTGTATGGGATCTGATCCTTCAGTATGTAAACTGAGGGGGGAGCAGACAGCAGATTTTTATTAAAACGCATATCACATAGAAAGAGACATCCTCTTTTTGCATATACATTGGTATATGTGAAAAGGGGGTGTTTTTATGATGAGAAAAATTGGCGCTATAGCAGCATCAGCGGTTTTGGCGGGGCTGATCATCCTGTGTCAGGCAGGATGCATAGCGTTGAGGAAAGGGATCGACGACGGGATGGAAACTTCAGGAGACGCAGCGGCCAGAGAGGGATGGATGGTGATAATAGATGCCGGGCATGGCGGAGTGGATGCCGGGAAGGTAGGGGTTAATGGAGAAGAAGAGAAGGATATAAATTTAAATATTTCTTTAAAAATTAAAAAATTACTGGAAGAACAAGGGGTCAAAGTTAAAATGACGAGGAATGACGATGACCGCCTCGCGGAAAGCCAGATCGAGGATCTGAAAGCCCGGGTATCGATCATGAATAAAGAAAAGCCTGACCTTGTTGTCAGTATCCATCAGAACAGCTACCATGAGGAGACGGTAAGGGGAGCGCAGGTATTCTATTATACGGATTCAGCACAGAGCGAGCGTGCGGCGGAGCTGATCCAGGCAGCTTTCAGGGAAGCAGATCCCGGGAATACCAAAAAGGCGAAAGGGAACAGTACATATTATATATTAAAGAAAACAGAAGTCCCGGTGGTGATCGCGGAATGTGGATTTTTAAGCAATCGTGAAGAGGCTGCAAAGCTGGCGGATGAGGAGTATCAGCAGGAGATGGCGGAGGCGGCTGCAAAAGGTGTCATGCGGTATCTGGGAGGAGAGTGAGACGGACGGGCCTGCGCGGCGTACAGACCGGGGCGGAGAAGAGCCGGGGGAGAGTGAGCTGGAGGGCGCGTATAAAAGAGTTTTTTTTTGATGGGAATAATGATATAATAAAACCCATGGAGACAAAGATAAGAAAAATAGATAAAAACCAAATAGATGAAACTGTCATACGGGAAGCGGGAGATATCCTGAAGGCGGGAGGGCTGGTAGCCTTCCCCACAGAGACTGTCTACGGGCTGGGCGCGGATGCCCTTAAGGAGGAGGCAGCGTTAAAGACTTATGCGGCAAAGGGCAGGCCTTCGGATAATCCCCTGATCGTGCATATCGCGGAGTATGAGGATCTGAAAAAGATCGCGGTCAATATCCCTGCGGAGACGGATATCCTTGCGGCACATTTCTGGCCGGGACCGCTTACTATGATCTTTGAGAAGAGCGCGGCTGTTCCATATGGGACGACGGGCGGGCTTGATACGGTGGCGGTGAGGATGCCGTCAGACCCGGTGGCCCGGGAGCTGATCCGGGCAGCAGGCGGTTTTGTGTCCGCTCCGAGCGCAAATACGTCCGGACGTCCGAGCCCGACGACGGCGGAGCATGTGGCGGAGGATCTGGACGGGAAGATCGACATGATCCTGGACGGAGGCGCAGTGGACATCGGCCTGGAGTCTACGATCCTTGATATGACGGTCACTCCGCCGATGATCCTGCGGCCGGGAGCGATCACAGCCGAGATGTTTGAGGAACTGATCGGTGAAGTGAGCGTGGATGAGACCCTTCTGGGAGATGAGAGCAAAAAGGCGCCGAAAGCGCCGGGCATGAAATACCGGCATTACGCGCCCAGGGCGAAGCTGCTCATAGTTGAAGGTGATCTCAGGGAAGAGATCCTGGCGATCAGGCAGCTTGCCTACGCGGCTCACAGAGAAGGGCGGCGCATCGGCGTGATCGCTACGGCAGAGACGCTTCCCTTCTATAAATATGGAGTGATAAAAAATATCGGGACAAGGGAAAATGAAAAAACGATCGCGCGGAGCCTGTACCGTGTGCTGCGGGAGTTTGACGAAGAGGACGTAGAGACGATCTACAGCGAGTCCTTTGCCGTGCAGGGGATGGGGAAAGCGATCATGAACCGCCTGGAAAAGGCTGCGGGACATCTGAGGATCTCTGCGGCTGCGGTTGTAAAGCAGCAGAGATACCGGCGGATTACTTTTGTGAGCAGGACGGATTCTGCGAGGGCGCCTATGGCGGCTGAAATCCTCAGGCAGTATGAGCTGAAGCAGGAGTACGTGGTGGACTCCAGAGGCCTGGTGGTATTGTTCCCAGAGCCGGCGAACCAGAAAGCGGAGGCGATCATGAAGAGCGCCCGGATGACGCTGGGGGATCATGTGTCGCGCCAGTTTGGCGAGGAAAACCTGCAGGAAGATACACTGATACTTACGATCGATGAGAACCAAAAGAATAAAATCCTGTCAGAATACGGGACAGGATACAATGTATATACTTTGAACGAATTCGTGGGAGACAGCACGGAGATACCGGATCCGTACGGGCAGCCACTGACTGCATACGGGGAATGTTTTGAGGTTTTGCGCGGGCTTGTCAAAAAGCTCGCAGAAAAATTAGATTCACTTGTGGAGGAAGGATTATGACAGGCAAAGTAACGGTCATGGACCACCCGCTGATCGCGCATAAGATCAGCTATATCAGAAGAGAGGATGTAGGGACAAAGGAATTCCGGGAAATGATAGGCGAGATCGCGCAGCTCATGTGCTATGAAGCTACGCGGGATCTGAAGCTGAAAGATGTGAAGATCAAGACTCCGATCGCAGAGATGACGGGGAAGGAACTGGCTGGAAAGAAGCTCGCTATCGTGCCGATCCTGCGCGCGGGAGTCGGTATGGTGGACGGCATGCTTTCCCTGATACCTGCGGCGAAAGTCGGGCATATCGGCCTGTACCGCGACCCTGAAACTCTGGAGCCGGTGGAATATTACTGCAAGCTTCCGGCTGACTGCAGTGAAAGGGAAGTGTTTGTGGTCGATCCCATGCTTGCGACGGGTGGTTCCAGCGTGGCAGCGATCCGTATGCTGAAAGAAAAAGGCGTGAAGAATATCCGCTTCCTGTGCATTATCGCTGCTCCGGAAGGGCTGAAGCGCATGCAGGAAGAACACCCGGACGTGGATGTTTATATCGGAGCGCTGGATGAAAGGCTGAATGACCACGGCTATATCGTACCCGGGCTCGGCGATGCCGGGGACCGTATCTTTGGAACGAAATAAACAAAGGAGATGGGGACAATGGCGGAAAAGACGGAGAAAAGAGCAGATTATTTATCGTGGGACGAGTATTTTATGGGGGTGGCAATGCTTTCGGGGATGCGTTCAAAGGATCCGAATACACAGGTCGGATGCTGTATTGTCAGCCCGGATAATAAAATCCTGTCAATGGGCTACAATGGTTTCCCGATCGGATGCTCGGATGACGAATTCCCGTGGGCGAGAGACGGGGAGGACCCGTTGGAGACAAAATATGTCTACTCCACCCACAGTGAGCTGAATGCGATCCTGAATTACAGCGGCGGGAGCCTTGCGGGCGCGAAGCTCTACGTCTCCCTTTTCCCCTGCAACGAATGCGCCAAAGCGATCATCCAGGCCGGGATCCGCGAAGTGATCTATGACTGTGATAAATATGCGGATACCCCGAGCGTTATGGCTTCAAAGAGAATGATGGACGCTGCCGGTGTGAAATATCATAAATATAACAGAACGGACAGAAAGATTGAGATTGAATTATGATACGTACGATAGAAGTAAAAGAGATTGCAGAAAATATCAGGGAAATGTGCATTGAGGCGAACCATTTCCTTGCGCCGGATATGGGGCGGGCTCTGGACCGGGCGGCGGTTTCGGAGAAATCGCCTCTGGGAAGGAAGATCCTGGAGCAGCTGGAAGAAAATCTCGAGATCGCAGCTGAGGATATGATCCCGATCTGCCAGGATACGGGGATGGCGGTTGTGTTCATTGAGATCGGGCAGGATGTCCATCTGGAAGGCGGAGACCTGGAAGACGCGGTGAACGAAGGCGTCAGAAGGGGGTATGTGGAAGGCTTCCTGAGAAAATCTGTTGTGAGAGATCCGCTGATCCGTGAAAATACAAAGGACAATACTCCTGCTGTGATCCATACAAAGATCGTGCCAGGGAAAAATATAAAGATTACTGTCGCGCCGAAAGGGTTTGGCAGCGAGAATATGAGCCGCATTTTCATGCTCAAACCGGCAGAGGGCATTGAGGGCGTGAAAAATGCAGTGATCACTGCCGTTCAGGATGCCGGCCCGAATGCATGTCCGCCCATGGTGGTTGGCGTGGGGATCGGCGGCACATTTGAAAAATGTGCACTTCTGGCAAAAGAAGCCCTGACAAGGGAGGTGGGGAGCCATTCTCCGATCCCGTATGTAAAAGAAATGGAAGAAGAACTCCTTGAAAGGATCAATGGGCTGGGGATCGGGCCCGGGGGACTGGGCGGTACGACGACAGCCCTGGCTGTGAATATCAATACCTATCCCACACATATCGCGGGGCTTCCGGTGGCTGTGAACATATGCTGCCACGTGAACCGGCATATCACGCGTGTGATCTGACTCGGAAGGTTTGTGACGGAGTATTCTCCCGGAATGCCGGGAGATTTTTTGACAGAAAGGATATTTTCATGGATAAGCATATCAGAGTACCTATGGATAAAGAGACGGCGAAAAGCCTGCGCTCGGGCGATTACGTATACTTGACGGGCACTGTTTATACGGCGAGGGACGCAGCGCATAAAAGGATGGACGAGACGCTCCGGGAAGGAGGAGATCTGCCGTTTGATGTAAAGGGGCAGGTAATCTATTATATGGGGCCGTCTCCGGCAAGGGAGGGACGCCCTATCGGTTCCGCCGGACCGACGACTGCGAGCCGTATGGATAAATATACTCCGCAGCTTCTGGATCTGGGGCTGGGAGCGATGATCGGAAAAGGAAAGCGGAGCCCGGAAGTGATCGAAGGTATTGTCAGGAACGGCGCTGTATATCTCGCGGCTGTAGGGGGCGCCGGAGCCCTTTTGTCTAAATGTATTACTGCATCTGAAGTGATTGCTTATGACGATCTGGGGACGGAGGCGGTCCGCCGGCTGGAGATCAAAGATTTTCCCGTTGTCGTGGTGATCGACAGCGAAGGCAGCAATCTTTATGAGACTGCGATAGAAGAATACAGGCAGACGGGGGAAGAAGAAAAATGAAACGTATTTTAATGATGGTGCTGAGAAATCTTTATATGGTGCCATATGGGTGGATCCGCCTGTGTTACAGGGCAGCCCACGTAGATAAATATACAGAAGAAGATATGTATGCATTTCTCCGCTGGATCGATCTGCACGCAAACAGGGGCGGCAGAGTGCATATCGATGTCCATGGCAGGGAGAATATCCCGGACAGGGACGGGTTTATGTTTTTCCCAAACCACCAGGGACTCTATGATGTGCTTGCTATTATAGAAGCAAGTCCGCGCCCGTTTTCCGTGGTCGCGAAAAAAGAGATAGCGAAGATACCATTCCTGAAACAGATCTTTGCATGCATGAAAGCGTTTATGCTGGACCGTGAAGATGTGCGCCAGGCAATGCAGGTCATCATTAATGTGACAAAAGAAGTGCAGAAAGGAAGGAATCACCTTATCTTTGCAGAAGGTACAAGGTCAAAAAATGGAAACCGTGTGGGCTCGTTTAAGGGCGGGAGCTTTAAAGCGGCGACAAAAGCCCGCTGTCCGATCGTACCTGTCGCGCTGATCGACTCTTTTAAGCCCTTTGATACAAATACGATCAGGCCGGTAACAGTCCAGGTGCATTTCCTTAAGCCGCTGGAGTATGAAGAGTACAAGGATATGAAGACAACAGAGATCGCTGCGCTGGTAGAAAAGAGGATACAGAGTGTGATCGATGCCAATATATAATATATAAAGAAGATGGCGGCGACAGCTGCAATTAACACGCCGGTGCGCTTTTCCGGATAGCGCGGCGACGTGCCGCTGCTGTTACTGGTACTGTTTTTGCGATTTTTTTGAAAATCCCGTTGACATTAGAAAACGTGTCTAGTATAATACCTGACTTTCAGAGTTAAATGGTAAAAAATGGTGTTAAGCCACAGATTAAAA
>ERZ1643251.4652-NODE-4652-length-11764-cov-6.511487_pt1 | contig 11764 bp, 17 predicted proteins | sample MGYA00579261_ERZ1643251 | MGnify/ENA primary metagenome ERZ1643251 (study PRJEB29033, sample SAMEA4952267) | chicken gut metagenome | biome: Broiler Chicken; feature: Gastrointestinal Tract; material: Caecum | place: Ireland | collected 2018 | study: Broiler... | reverse complement strand
TCAGTTATACCAATACATATCAAAATCAACTAGTCATAATATAAAAACAATGCATGTTGAATGTGTGTGCTTGTTAAAACTGCGTTAAACTCTTATAAAATAAGGGAAAATCAACTATACATAGGGTGTTAAAAAAAGTCAAAAAAATAGTCGAAAATAGCAAAATTTTATAAAAAAACACCCCAAAAATATGATAGGTTGTTTTAGTAGTATATGTTTCCACATACAAGGTCTAGTGGTATTGGTTGACTAATTGAATTATATAATTTAAAGCATAATCTTATTTAACAGATAATGGAGGTATCGTTATGAAAAAGAGAAAAATAAAGATGGACGACTATGAATTAAAAATAATTATAAACGCTTTAAATGTTATGAGAACAAAATTAATAAATGAAAATAAAAATACCGAAGTTATAGATGAACTACTTTTAAAATATATTGATATATTAGAAAAATAATTTTTTTGAACTGATAATGTTTCAGTTCTTTTTTTATGCCAGAAATGGAGTACATAGCCATCATATTTATTTATGGTGGCTAAATTTATAGAAAGGAGGGAGAATAGAATGTCACATTGTAAAGTGATTGCAATCGCTAATCAAAAAGGTGGAGTTGGTAAAACAACTACTGCTTTTAGTTTAGGAGTAGCATTAGCAAAACAAGGTAAAAAAGTACTGCTAGTTGATACAGATCCACAAGGAGATTTAACCACTTATGGTGGATGGTATGAACCAGAAAAATTAAATATTACACTACCAGATTTGATGGAACAATCAATGAATGATGAACCAATAAAAACAAAAGAGGCTATTTACATCATAAAGAAAATGTTGATGTAATACCATCTAGTTTGGATTTAACTGTATTAGAAATGTCTTTGGTCAATGCAATGAGTAGAGAATACACAATGAGAAACTGTTTATCAGAAGTAAAAAAGGACTATGATTATATTATTTTAGATTGTATGCCAAGTTTAGGTATGATGATGATAAACGCATTAGCAAGTACAGATAGTGTAATAATACCGGTTCAAAGTTAATATTTTGCGAAAAGAGGGATGACACAGTTATTAAAAACTATTTAAAAAGTTAATTAGTAAATAGAATTAAAGTATTAAAGCGAAGTATAAATATGATTTCGTATTCACAAAATCTAAAAATAATAAAATAATTTTGATAATAACATTATTTTCAAAGATTGTAGTAAATATGAAATTATGATAAAATTAGATTGCAAGCATATGAAATAAGGAGGAGTGATTATAAATGAAGTATGTAAAATATTTAGTTGTGGCTTTAGCCATAACTGCTGTTATGGCATTTTCAGGTGTATCTGCAGCAGTTTATCAAAGTTATGTTGATTTTAAATTACCAGCTTGGCAAGGAACAGTTAATGCAGGAACATTAACAAAAAGTGATTACAAAAATCATGTTATAGGTGTGTTAAGTACTCAAGACACAAGGGATTTTAATGTGAGACTAACTGGTAAAGGACTTTCTGGTTCAACTGGTACATCTCCTTGGGTTTTAGTAGAAGTTACTAAAAATAGTTCTAATACTAATTATAGTGTTGTGAAAAGTTTTAGTACAGCAACTTCTTCAGAAGCATATGGGATGGTTCCAGGAAATGTAACTATGACTATGAAAGCTCGTAATACTTATCTCTCTACTACTTATTTCAATGGTACATGGTATGTATCTGAATCAGTATATAATCAATTAAATTAAAAATAGTTGTGCGCTGTATGTTGTATGTTGTATGTTGTATTTTAAATAATTACATTCATATACTTGCAACTATTTTTTTAGGAGGTATTATGAAAATCTTTTTAAAAAAAAATAAACTTTTATTAATATGTTTATTATTATTGCTATCATGTGTAATATTATCTCTTGTAAAATATAAAATTGATTTTAATCATTCAATAGATGAATATAATAGAGTTATGGAGTATTTGGATAAAAATTCTATTAATTCTCCAATTATTCCAAAAAAACCAATAATGTATGATACATATTCATTGTTCAGTTATATTATTGTAGACAGCCCTTTTGCAATTATAATGTATGTTATGCCGTTTATTATTATGTTATGTGGAATTTATAGTTTTTATTCAAAAATTAAAACAGGATATTTTAAAGACGAATGTATGAGAAGAAACTATAAGAAGAATCTTATTGTTAATATATTTGATTCTTGGAAAAATGCTATTATTATACCAATATTTATTATAGTTTTATTTGCTGGATGTTATATTACAACTAGAAGCTTTGATATTAATAAAACAATTGAATTTTACGATTATTCACTAATAAATAGGCAATATTTAGATAAATTACCAACTTATTTCATAACTTATACTATCAATTTGATTTTTTTAGCAATTTTTTATATTAATATATCTATTATAACAGCAAAAAAAAATAGCAATCTATTTGTTACTTTGGTACAATCGTATTTAATTTTTATTATAGTCGGTATTATAACAGAAGTAGTTGTTGGTAAAGGATTAGAAAAAATATTTCCAATATTAAAATCATATAATTTATGTAATTCATTATCGATATTTAATTTTTGGGTATATGATAATGTTATGAATTTAAGCTTTATGACATTATTTGCTTTTTTATTATTTTTCGTTTCAACTTTAATTGTGATTTTAAAGTATAGAAACAAGGAGAGTGTTATTATTGAAATCGATAAATAAAATAATTTTAAGTAATGTAAAAACTATTTTTGAAACAACATATTTTAAAATGTCTTTAATACTTATGTTAGTGCTTTCAATCTATGGTGGCTATTTAAGTGCTGGATTTAATTATCTGGAAGGTTTTATTTCGATATTATCATTTCCAATATTTTTTACATTTGCTGTTCTGGTCCCATTTTTAGTAATAACTTTTTGCACATGTAATTATTTTGATAAAAATGAATATTTAATTTCACGCTTAACTTCTAGAAAAGAATATTTGAAAACATTAATTTTAACAGTGTTTGTTGTTAATTTATTTGTGTATATCATAATGTTGATTATAATTATAATTGCTTTAAATCTATTTCCTAAAGCCGGTATAGGCTTTAAATTTAATGACTTGTTGAATTGTCATAACTTTATTTATTTGATTTTTATTATTGTAAGGCTATTTTGTATAATACAAAGTATTTCTATATTTAATACATTATTATGTAGGATTATAAATTCAAAAATTATAGTTGGGATGAATATGATTTTATATGGAAGTTTTATCGCATTTTCGTATTTAAATGTTGATAAAATTACTAATATATTAAATATTCCGTTATATATAGGTAATTATCTTATAATTTCAAAGTATGATAATTTTTTCATAGAATTTTGCTGCACTACTATATATATTTCAATACTGGTTTTAATAAATTATTTACTGTCCATATTTGTTAGAAAGAAATTAGGAGATATTAAAATATAATGCATTTTTTAATAATTAATGACCTTAAATATATATTTTTTAAAAGAAAAAATTGGATTATTTTATATTTAATAATAGTTTTGCTCTTTCCTATTTTTTGTAAAATAAACAACATTATAAAAGATGATATATTTTTTATAAATAATGGCTTAAAATTTGATAATAGTTCCTTTCTTTTTATTATAATGTATATATTTAATATAATATTCTACATTTTTATTTATCTAAGTATACACTTAGGTAATTTAAAAATTGGTGTTGATAATATTTTTTTACGCATAAACAAATTCAAGATTGTTATTTCTAAAATAATTACTTGTTCCGTTTTTACGCTATTAATATCTACATTTGTTTTTATAGTTTTGAATATAATTTATAACATTCTTAATATAAATATTAATAGTAGTTTTATAGTTTTTATAATATTTAATATATTTAATATATTAATAGGAATGCTCAGTATAATTGCATTATCGGTCGTTTTGTATGGAAATAAAAAATATATACTATTTTTGCTGTTAATATATATGATTTATTATATTAGCAGAAAAAATATTTTATTTTTTATAAATCCGTATTTGTTTGAAAATAATTTTATTGATTTAATATTTTTTCTTATATTTAATACAATCATATACATAATTGTATTGAAAAAATCTATAGTTAAAATATTTGAAAGGAGCTTTTAAATGAAGATAGAATTTAAAAATGTAAATAAGAAATTTAAAAAGACACCAATTTTAAAAAATGTAAATTTAGAATTTGAAAATGGCAAAATATATGGATTGATTGGTAGAAATGGTAGTGGAAAAAGTGTATTTTTGAAACTTTTATGTGGCTTTTATGAACCAACTGAAGGACAAATATACTTTGATAATGTCGATTTGAAAAAAAGTGGTTTATTCCCACCATCTACGCGTTCACTTATAGAAAAACCTAACTTTTTACCATATTTGACAGGATTTGAAAACTTAAAATTATTGGCAAATATTCAAAAAAAGATTTCAGATGAACAGATAATCGAAGTATTAAATAAAGTAAATTTAACTAATGATATTAATAAAAAATATTGTGAATATTCACTTGGTATGAAACAAAAACTAGGAATAGCTCAGGTGTTAATGGAAGATCCAGAAGTAATCGTTCTTGATGAACCATTTAATGGAATAGAGGATGAAACAGCAAAAAAAATTAGAAAAATATTATTAGAAGAAAAGGAGAAAAACAAGATAATAATTATTGCTTCCCATATAAAGGAGGATATTGAGGAATTAGCTGATATTGTATTTAAGGTGGATAACGGAGAAATTCTTGAGGCATAAAAACAAAATAATATCATATAACAAAATAATTTTAAAATAAAAGGAGTTGTATTGAAATTTATTTCATAACAACTCCTTTTATTTTCCCACATAACCAATCTAATGATATTTTATATTTACTTGCAATAGCATATGCAAAAATTGTTTTAATTATGACTTTTCCGGTTTCATAAGCAGAGATTATTAGATTGATTTTTAAGTCATATTTAGAAGGACACGGGAAAAATTATATAGCAAAAATACAGACTGATGTGAAAGTAGAAACTAGAAGAAATAGAGGAAAATGGAGTGCCAATACTGTAGTAGGTATTTTAAAGAGTGAAAAATATATAGGAGATGTATTGCAAGGAAAAACATTTACAACAGATCCGATTAGTCATAAATGATTAACTAATTATGTTGAATCAGCCTAATATTATATAAAAGACCATCACGAAGCAATAATAAGTAGAGATATTTTTGATGCTTTGGTAGATTATATTATAATGAAGTTTTTGATGAAACTGGAAAAAAAGAAGAAAATATGATAAGATTTATATGCAAATCAAAATTTAATGAAACTTTGCAAGGTGATTTAAAATCCGATATAATTGTTAGGAGTCATAATCTTTCAAATGAAGATAGTGATTTCGTTAAAGTATTGGATTTTAATAGTAATCAAGACTTTTTTTGTTTTTTATAAAGACGAAACTGAAAAGCAAAGAAAAGTTTAAAAAAAAAATATTAGAGTTAGAGTGGAAGTAGAAAAGTAAAATATACATAACAAACATTATTCTATATTACAATGTATGTTATGAAGTAGTCAGTTACACCAATACATATCATGTGGAGAGTGTATGTATATTAAAAAGGAGATAGATGAAACTGGAAAAGTGGTTAAAATGGGCTATTGAAATACAAAGTTTAGCGCAGTCTGGACTTGCATATACAGATAATGTGTATGATATAGAAAGATATGAAAGATTAAGAGAGATATCAGCTGAAATGATTTCAGAAAAAACTGATCTAAGTATCGATAAAGTAAAAAATTTATTTTGTAATGAGACAGGTTATCAAACTCCAAAAATAGATACCAGAGCAGTAATATTTCAACATAATAAAATTTTATTAGTTCGCGAAAATAATGGAACGTGGTCATTACCAGGTGGTTGGTGTGACGTTTTGGAAAGTATAAAATCCAATACTGAAAAAGAAGCAAAAGAGGAAACGGGACTTGATGTAAAAGCAATTAGAATTATTGCGATTCAAGATAGAAATAAACATAATAAGCCTGTCTATGCATATGGAGTTTGTAAAGTATTTGTTTTATGTGATGTACTCGGGGGAAAGTTTACAGAAAATATAGAAACGACAGAAATGAAATATTTCTCACTCAACGATTTACCAAATAAGTTAGCAGAAGAAAAATCAAATAAAGAACAAATTGAAATGTGTTTTAAAGCATATCATGATCCAAATTGGGAAACACAATTTGATTAATCCTTTATACTTTTCAGGAAATTCGTTTTGTATAAAGACATACATATATTATAGAGGTGATAGTATGTATCAGTTAAATGATGCGCTTTATGCAGCTTCTGTATTGGGGGTTACATTTGATAAGTATACTGTGGAAGAATTTTTAGATGGCATCAATATTGAGTTAGAACATGGTACAATTAGTCCCAAAACAAATGTAACAAATGATAATTTAATTACAACTGCTAAGATTGCTCTGGCTCACTTAAATGAATTTCCTAATTATTATAATAAAGAGTATGGACTAAGACAGTTTGAAAAACTGTTACAGTCAAAATTAGAAAGTAATTAATGTAGAATATTCTACATTTTTTTATAAAAAAATCACTTGTAAAGTAAAGTGATTTTTCTCCCTTTTGTTTCAATAAATCCTTCTTCTTTTAAATAACTTAATTCTCTTGACATTGCACTACGATCTACTGCAATATAATCTGCTAAATTAGTATAACTAAATGGTAAATAAATAATTTTTGAACCGTGTTTTTTCGCATAGATATTAAAATATTCTAGAAGTTTATCTCTGATTGTCTTTTTTGTTAATATTTCAATTCTTTCATTTTTTTCTTCGATTTTACTAGTCGTGATTTCTAATAAATTTTTAATAAATTGATTATAGTATTTATATTTTGTGTTTTGATAAGAAAGAATGCTGTTATAATCAATAATTAATACTTTCGTATTTTCTTTTGTGATTGCTTCACATTCATCACTATCTAATGAAGAGAGAATTGTTCCAAAAATATCTCCTTCTTCTAATTCTTCAATAATTGTTCTATTGCCTTGATAATCTGTTCTTATAATTTGGACATATCCTTTTAATATAATTCCAATAATTTTATCTTTTGTATTGGATAACATGATGGTATTTTTTGGAAAAGTTAAGATATTCGTCTCTAAAAATCGAAATAATTTTTCTTTTTCATTTTCACTAATTTGATAGAATAGACGTTCCATTTTACACCTCTTATTAAAATAATATCATTTTTTCCAAAAAGTTGCAATTGCAACAAAATATTTTTTTGGAATGTGCTATAGTTATGGTAGTGTCAGAGTAGGAGGAGTAAGAATGAAGATTATTAAACGAGATGGACACATTGTTGATTATTGCCCAGAAAAGATTGAAATTGCTATAAAAAAAGCAAATAAAGAAGTACCAGAAGAAGAAAGAGTATCTGATATTCAAATTAAGAATATTATTAAATATATTGAAGGTCTCAAGAAAAGAAGAATGCTTGTAGAAGATATACAAGATATTATTGAAATGAGATTAATGGCACTTAATAAATTTGCATTAGCAAAAGAATATATTACTTATCGTTATACAAGAGAACTTGTAAGAAAAAGTAATACAACAGATCTTTCAATTAAGGAATTAATTGATGGAGAAAATGATTATTGGAATACTGAAAATTCTAATAAAAATGCAAGAGTAGTAACAACCCAAAGAGATTATATTGCGGGAATTACCTCTACAGATATCACAAGAAGATTTCTTCTTCCAGAAGATATTGTAAAAGCTCATGATGAAGGAATGATTCACTTCCATGATATGGATTATTTCGCACAAAATGCACTTCATAATTGTGATTTAATTAATTTGGAAGATATGCTTCAAAATGGAACAAATATCAATGATGTTATGATTGAAAAACCTCATAGATTTTTAACAGCAATGACAATTGCAACGCAATTAATTACAGCAGTTAATTCTAGTCAATATGGTGGAGCAACGATTACGATGACTCATTTAGCGCCATTTGTAAGAGAAAGTTATAATCGTTTTTACGATAAATATAAGAAAAGAAAATTTTCAAAAGCAGATTGTGAAAAATATGCGAAAGAAGATTTAGCCAAAGAAATTACAGATGGAGTACAGACATTCCAATATCAAATTAACTCTATGACAACAACAAATGGTCAAGCTCCTTTTTTAAGTGTTTGTCTATACTTAGGAGAGACAGAAGAATATAAAGAAGAACTTGCTATGATTATAGAAGAAGTATTAAAACAACGTTTACAAGGTATGAAAAATGAAAAGGGTGTATATATTACTCCAGCTTTTCCAAAGCTTTTATATGTGTTAGAGGAAGACAATATTCATAAAGATAGTAAGTACTATTATTTAACTGAATTAGCAGCAAAATGTACTGCAAAACGTATGGTTCCTGATTATATTTCTGAAAAGATCATGAAACAATTAAAGAAAAACGAAAATGGAGAAGGAGATTGTTATCCTTGTATGGGATGTCGATCATTTCTTACACCAGATAGATCAATTAGTTTAGGAAATATTGCCAAAGCTAAAAATTATGTAGAAGGTAAAGGAAAATACTATGGTAGATTTAACCAAGGAGTTGTTACTATTAACTTAGTTGATGTTGCATTATCTTCTGATAAAGATATGGATTTATTCTGGAAAATCATGGATGATAGGTTGGAATTATGCCATAGAGCACTTCAAATAAGACATAAGAGATTATCAAAAGTAACAAGTGATGTCGCACCTATCTTGTGGCAACATGGGGCTTTAGCTCGTTTAGAAAAAGGAGAAAGTATCCACGAATTACTACACCATGGATATTCTACAATTTCACTTGGATATGCAGGATTATATGAATGTGTTAAATTCATGACAGGTCATTCTCATACAGATAATGGTAAAGGAAAAGAATTTGGACTTGCAGTTATGAGAAGACTAAATGATGCATGTAATAAATGGAAAAAAGAAGAAGATATCGATTATAGTGTTTATGGAACACCTATTGAATCTACAACTTATAAGTTTGCAAAATGTTTAAGAGAACGTTTTGGTAAAATTAAGGGAATTACAGATAGAGACTATATTACAAACTCTTATCATGTACCTGTATTTGAAGAAATTGATGCCTTTACAAAATTAAAACTAGAGAGTGAATTTCAAGCACTTTCTCCAGGAGGAGCAATTAGTTATATTGAAACTCCTAACTTAACAAATAACTTAGATGCAGTTATGGAAGTCATTCAATTTATTTATGATAATATTATGTATGCAGAATTAAATACAAAATCAGATTATTGTCAAGTATGCGGATATGAAGGAGAAATCTTACTAGATGATGATTTAGAGTGGTACTGTCCAGAATGTGGTAATAGAGATCACGATAAATTAAATGTAGCTAGAAGAACTTGTGGATATATTGGAACACATTTCTGGAATAAAGGAAGAACACAAGAAATTAAAGAGAGAGTTATTCATATCGACAATAAGGATGCTGATTTATAATTATGAGATATAATAAAATAAGAAAAATGGATATCTCTAACGGCCCAGGCGTTAGAGTATCTGTTTTTATGCAGGGATGTGCTTTTCATTGTAAAAATTGTTTTAACCCAGAAACTTGGGATTTTAAACAAGGAAAAGAATTTACAGATGAAATTATCGATAAAGTATTAGAACTCGCTAGTAAAGATTTTATTGTTGGTCTATCGATTTTAGGAGGAGAACCAATGCACCCAAATAATATCGAAGGAACGACAAAATTAGCAAAGTCATTTAAAGAAAAATATCCAAACAAAACAATTTGGTGTTGGAGTGGTTTCTTATTTGATCGTGATCTAAAAGATAAAGAAGTGATGAAATACATCGATGTATTAGTGGACGGCCAATACCAAGATGAACTTCATGATTTTAGATTAAAATGGTGTGGCTCTTCGAATCAAAGAGTCATCGATGTACAAAAGTCTTTAAAGGAAAATAAAACAGTATTATTTGACGATACAAAAGAATTAGTAGGAGTGTAATATGAAAACAAGAGGATTTGAAGTTGTAAAAGAATACTACGATAAAGAGATTCATATACCAGTAAGAAAAACAAAGTTTTCTGCCGCATATGATATTGAAGCAGCAGAAGATATCGTACTACCTAGCTTTCAAAAAGGAATGAAACCTACTTTGATTCCTACTGGATTAAAAGCCTATATGCAAAGTGATGAGGTATTATTAATTGTCCCACGAAGTTCAGGACCTAAAAAACAAGGAATTACTTTTCCTCATAATGTAGGAGTAATTGATTCTGATTATTATAATAATTGTGATAATGAAGGTCATATTTTTATTCAATGTATTAATTTAAAAGATGAAGATGTATTGATTAAAAAGGGAGATACAGTAGGACAGGCATTTTTTCAAAAATATTTAATTGCAGATCAAGATACTTCTGATGGTGTTAGAGCTGGTGGATTTGGATCAACAGATCAAGTATAAGGGTGAGTGATCACCCTTTTTTATTAGCATTTTTAAACTAAAAATGATAGAATAAAGAGGAGTGATGAAAAATATTCATAAAATAGAAAGGATGATAAGATGATAGAATTGATTGAATATCCAAAGTGTTCAACTTGTAAAAAAGCGAAAAAATGGTTACAAGACCACCAAATTGAATTTCACGATCGTGATATAACAAAAGACACACCTACGAAAGAAGAGTTAAAAACATATTTAAAAATAAGTCAATATCCTATTAAAAGATATTTTAATACAAGTGGAAATCTATATAAAGAATTTGCCCTAAAAGATAAATTAGATACCATGAGTGAAGATGAAAAATTAGAAATATTAAGTCAACACGGAATGTTAATCAAAAGACCTATTGTGGTATCAGATTCATTCATTTTAGTTGGCTTTCGTGAAAAAGAATGGAACGAGATATTATGCAAAAAGAATATGTTGTAAAAGAAGAATGCATTTTAAAAGATTTTTTAGAAAAGAATATGACAGATATCTCAAAACATAAAAGGAAAGCTTTACTTACCAATGGTGTCATAGAAGTGAATGGGAAGGTAAAAACAAAGTACAATTATCCACTAAAAGAAGGGGATAAGATTACTTTAAAAGAAAAAGAAGTTCCCACTTCTTTAGATATTCTTTATGAAGATAACGATATCATTGTGGTTGATAAACCATCAGGAGTATTAACTGTTGGAACAGATAAACATGAAGAAAATACACTGTATCGAGAAGTATCCCATTATGTAAAACAAAAGAAAGCTTCCAATCGTATTTTTATTGTCCATCGTTTAGATAAAGATACTTCTGGAGTTATTTTATTTTGTAAAAACCAGAAATTAAAAAGAATGTTTCAAGATCATTGGAATGAATTGGTATTAAAAAGAGAATATGTTGGGGTGACAGAAGGAATTCCAAAACAAAGAAAAGGAACCGTTATTCAGTATTTAAAAGAAAATGAACAGTATATGGTTTATGCGACGAGTGCAAAAGAAGGTAAAAAAGCAATTACGAATTATGAAGTAATAGAAGATAATGGAAAGTATGCATATGTACGTTTTCAGTTGGAAACAGGACGTAAGAATCAAATTCGTGTCGCATGTAAGAGTTTAGGTTGTCCTTTAGTTGGTGATAAGAAATACGGTGCTAAAACAAATCCTATGCATCGTCTTCTTCTCCATGCTTCTTTATTTACGTGTATTCATCCT
>ERZ1643251.4649-NODE-4649-length-11771-cov-7.605241_pt1 | contig 11771 bp, 14 predicted proteins | sample MGYA00579261_ERZ1643251 | MGnify/ENA primary metagenome ERZ1643251 (study PRJEB29033, sample SAMEA4952267) | chicken gut metagenome | biome: Broiler Chicken; feature: Gastrointestinal Tract; material: Caecum | place: Ireland | collected 2018 | study: Broiler... | reverse complement strand
CTCAGGTCTCATCCTTTTTTTCTTCACTGTCCAATATGTATTGTAGCGCTACACACAAAATGAAAATTTTCGCCTCCATGCCGTTGACAAGTTCAGCGAATTATGGTATAGTGAATCCCGTCGTCAAGACATGGTCGCATGGCTCAGTTGGTAGAGCACATCGTTCACATCGATGGGGTCACAGGTTCGAGTCCTGTTGCGACCACCAGAATCCTCAGCCGAAAGTCTGAGGATTTTCTTTATTTTCATACTTTCTCTCCTCAATCCGAAAGGAGCAACAAGCGTAAGGAAAAGAAGAGGGAGCCTTCCTCAGCGGCCCGGTATCCATAGGGCCGTACAGCCGCACAGGAAAGAGCTGCAGCAGATACAACGACATCCCGGCGGCTGAGCGCAGAGGTGGAAGCGCTTAAGCAGAAACCATCAAGGCATCAACCATCCTTTCGCGCCGGCATCTGAAGGAGGCGGAAATTTCGTCCATGATCTATCTGGTTCTGGCAATTCTCAGCAGCATGCTGGTATCCGTGCTGATGCGGCTGAGCGAAACGCGCATCCATAACCGCGCGAGCATGCTTGCGTGCAATTACCTGATGTGTACGGTTCTGGCCGCCTCCTTCGCCGGAGCGGTGCCCTTGCCGCGGGAGGGCGTCGCCTTCACCGTCGGGCTTGGGCTGGTCAGCGGCGCAATGTATCTGGGCGGCTTTCTGCTGCTCCAATGGAACATCGCCCGCAACGGCGTGGTGCTCTCCGCCACCTTCATGAAGCTGGGCGTGCTCGTGCCCACCGCCATGGCCATGCTGATCTTTGGGGAGCGTCCCGGCGCTGTGCAAATGGCCGGCATGCTCCTGGCTTTCCTGGCCATCCTGCTGATCAACCTGGAGCGCGGCAGTCAGAAGGCAGCCAGCCGCGCCGGACTCGTGCTACTGCTGCTGGTCGGCGGCAGTACGGACGCTACCGCGAAAATTTTCGAGGAGCTCGGACAGGCTCCACTCAAGGACACCTTTCTGCTCATCACCTTCGTCACCGCCCTGCTGCTTTGCGTGGCCGTATGCATCGCCCGGCGTCAGTCGCTCACCGGAGCCGACCTCCTCTTTGGCCTGCTCATTGGCGCGCCCAATTACTTCTCCTCCCGTTTTCTGCTGCTTTCGCTCAACGACGTGCCTGCCGTCATCGCCTACCCCACCTACAGCGTGGGCACCATCGTGCTGATCGCCCTGCTGGGTGTCTGGCTGTTTCACGAGCGGCTCAGCCGCCGTCAGACCCTGGCCATGGGCATGATTCTTGCCGCGCTTGCGCTGCTCAACCTGTGAAGCTTCCGCGCTTCTGGATCAAAGGTATAGCATTGGATCTCCTTTGCCCCGCATAGGGAAATAAGCACGTCTGCCGGCAGCGTGCCGAAAAAGCTCGTCTGCGGCGATCGTTTCCAACAGGACACGTTTTCCCTCCTCGCAAATATGGACGCTGTGCGCCCGGAACGCGCGCAGCCCTTGTATTTGCTCACGCCTGCGGCGCAGTCGGGGAAACGCGCAGGGAAACCTTGCTGCGCAAGGCTTCAGACCGCCGACAAAGGGGCTGCTGACAAAGTGTGGGGTGCGCCGGGGTTTGGGGCAGAGCCCCAAAGCCTTATGCCGCAGCATTTTCCACGAGCGTCCGAAGGACGCAAGAAACGCGGCTTTCTCCAGATTCAGGGGTTTTTCAACGGTCTGAAAGGGGCTGCTTCCGAGAGGAAGCAGCCCCTTAACGCGGAAAAACGGAAACGAAACGCCTTGGCAATGCGTTTCATGTCCTGTATGGCAGCGGTGAGGAAGGACTGCTCGTACATGTTGCGGATTCCGAGCATGCGCGCATAGCGCAGGCCATGCAGCTCTTTGGCTTCTGCGAAAGATCGTTCCATGGTTTCCTTGCGCCAGGCGTAGATGCGTTTGCCGCTGCTTGTCTTCGTAAACGCGTCCACCTGCTCCAATGCATCCTGCCATACATGGCGCGTCACCTGCCTTCTGCTGGATTTGGCCGAGAAGCATTTCGCCCGTCTGGGGCAATCCCTGCATGTCCTGGATTCGCTCCAGTATTCCCGATAGCCTTCCCGGTTGGTCGTGCGCCATGTCAGCTCATGCCCTTGCGGACACAGAGAAACGTTTTGGATTGGATCATAGGTGAAACGGTATTTCCCGAAATAGTCTCCCTTGTGCGTATGCCTCCGGTAGCCTATTGCCGGCTGTATCCCGGCTTGCGCCAGCTGGTGACACACCGGCGCGCTGTGGTATCCCGCGTCCAGCCCCATGTACTTCGGCTGCTTTCCCAGCCGCTTTTCAATATCCTTTAGTATTTCTGCTATGGGTTCTGCGTCGTTGACATTGGCCGGGCTGATCCGTACATTCACCACAATGCTGTGCTTGCTGTCCACGGTTCGATGTTCGCTGCCACGGAAGCTGTCCGGCTTGCCTTCCTTATGCAGCTTCCCGCTTTCCGGGTCGCTTTTGCTGACCTCCCGAGTCGGCGGGCTATCATCGTCATCCTTCTTGTCGAAGGGCTTCTTGCCCGCTTCCTTGCCCCTATACCCGAATTGACGGACAGAAACGTAAATATGGAAAGGAAAGGGGCAGAAAGAAAGATGAGCTCACTAACATTCTAAAAAAAACCGTCGGCATCCTGTCGAAACCATAGTGGACAGCCCAGAAGTTGCACCGCCAGGAAACCCCTGTGGAGCAGGCATGCCGGGTCCTGAAGATCTCACGCAGCGGCTGCTATGGCTGGGCGCAACGCAATCCCTGTGCGCGGGAGCGAAGGAATCCGGCACTTCGGCGGAGATTGTGGAACTGCACCAGAACGATCTCTCCCTGGACAGTCTCTGCCACCTGCCCAAGCCGGAATTCGGCTGTTCCCGCAAGCGTGTCCACCGGCAGATGCGGCTTGCGGGGATCGCCTCTGTAGAGAAGCCGGGCCTGCAAAGTCACCACCAACTCCCGGCACAGCCACCCCGTCGCCCCCACTCTACTCTAAAGAAACTTCCTTTTTGAGCAACCCAATCAGGCCTGGATGGGTGATATCACCTGCATTCCCACCGGAGAGGGCTGGGCTCTATCCGGCCATCGTCAAGGGCTTGTGTATCGGCAAAAGGGTGGGCTGTGCCTTTTCCAGTCCTATTGATACCACGCCGACTCTGGAAGCGGTGGACAGGGTAGTCCGCCGCTGCACCCCGTCCAAGGGACTTATCTTTCACAGTAACCAAGCATCCAATACGCCGCGTTCGCCTTCCGGGAACGGCTGGCGTTCTATGGAATCCGGCAGAGCATGTCCCGCAAGGGCGATTCCTACGACAACGCCGTGGCAGGGCATTTCTTCAGCCGCCTCAAGTGCGAGTTGATCCATGCACTATGCCACCAGAGCCAGCGCACAGACTGGCGTATTCGCCCATCTGGAGGCCTTCCACAACTCGGTCCGGCCACATTCCACACTGGCTTTGCTTGCTCCCGCACGGTTTGAGGTCACCCTTCCGGCGCCTCAGGCTTGATGAACGAGCATCTTCCGGAAAGCCAAAGATTCATCCTGCTTTTTTACGTGTCCGTTTTTCCGGGATGGGCTCAGCGAGTTCATCATGCTCTTTGGCGTACGTAATGTTGCCTCCTTCTGGGGTCAACTTTTCATCCGCACCCCCGGCCCACGATTTTGGCCCGCGTCCCTGATGGCAATGGACAACGTACTGTATGCCTGCCGGCTCGCAGAACACAAACTACAGTCCGGATTGAATCTCCGCTGCAATCTGGTCCGCGCACAAACCATACTCTCGCAACACCGCGTCCGGTTTTCCGGACTGTCCAAAGCAGTCCCGAATCCCGATCTTGGTCAGCCTGTATGTCCCCTGACATTCAAGAGCATCGCGTACGGCATCGCCCAGGCCGCCAATAATGCTATGCTCCTCGACGCTGAACAGCTTTGCGCCGGTTGCCGCATATCTGCATACAAGGTCCGTATCCATGGGTTTAATGGTATGTAAATTGATGACCGCCAGCTCGATCCCTTGCCGGGCCAGCAGCTCCGCGGCATCCATACAGGCTTCCACCATCGTGCCGCATGTGAAGGCCACCGCATCCTTTCCTTCGCGCATAACACGACCCTTGCCAATTTCAAATGGCCGGTCTTCAAAAGAACGGGTAGCCATTCGAGCCAGACGGAGATACACGGGGCCTTCCATTTCGACTGACGCCGCGACCGCTTTTCTTGTTTCCAGATCGTCACAAGGGCACAGCACCGTCATTCCCGGCAAGACACGCATGAGAGCGATATCTTCAATGGACTGGTGGGTTCCTCCATCCTCCCCCACAGATATCCCCGCGTGGGAAAATGCAAGCTTCACATTGGCATGGGGATAGCAGATTCCATTTCTTATGTTTTCAAAGCATCTTCCCGCAAACACGGCAAACGTAGAACAAAAGGGAATCAAACCCATCAGGCTCATCCCGCTTGCCATATCCACCATGTTGGCCTCCGCTATGCCGCAATTAAAGTGCCGGTGAGGAAACGCCTTTTGAAATATGCCGCTCATCGTTGCGCCGGCCAGATCTGCATCCAGCGCGACGATGCGGTCGTTTTGCCGACCGAGTTCAGCCAGAGCTTCTCCAAAGCTCACGCGCGTAGCCTTTTTCATGCCTTATTCCCCCAATTCCCTGAGCGCCGCCCGGCGCTGCTCTTCATTTGGTGCCTTGCCATGCCAGCCCACTTGATTTTCCATGAAGGATACGCCCTTGCCTTTAACCGTTTCACAAATGATGCAGCGTGGTTTTCCCTTGCAGACAGGCGTATCCAGGGCTGCGAGGATCTGTTCCACATCATTTCCGTTTTCAACCACAAGCGTTTTGAACCCAAAGGATTCAAATTTTTTCTTCAAATCGCCAAGGCTCATTACCTCATCATTAGTGCCGTCAATTTGCAAGCCGTTATGATCGATCAAAAAGGTCAAGTTGTCAAGCCGGTAATGGGCGGCTGCCATGCTCGCCTCCCATACAATCCCTTCCTGGCATTCTCCATCTCCCAAAACAGCGTAGATATGGCACGGATTGCCACATGCCTTCGCGCCCAGCGCCATCCCGGTCGCAATGGAACATCCCTGGCCAAGCGACCCCGTGGATACTTCAACCCCCGGACATTTATTTCTGTCGGGATGGCCCTGCAGTCGGCTGTGCAGCTGACGAAAGGTCGTGTATTCTTCTTTTTCAATCAGTCCCAGTTCACCCAGGCAAGCATATGAAGCGGGGGCGGCATGACCCTTGGAGAGCACAAGCCGGTCCCGTTGCGGGTTGACAGGTTCACAAGGGTCCAGATTCATTTTTCCAAAATAGAGCGCAACCAGCATGTCAATTACGGATAAAGACCCTCCCGGATGCCCGGACGCTCCGTTTGCAATCATATTGATTATATCGCGTCTTAGCTGTTTGCAAAGAGCAGGTAAGTCCTTTCTATTCATGTGCGGCCTCCTAATCTGTGATGGGGCATCGGCATTATTGCTTCAAGCCACGTAAAAAGGTTGCGCCATTGCGCGCCATCTCCACCATGCGCTCGCAACGGATGGGTTCTTCCATTAAATTTCGCCAGGTACACGTGCGATGCGCATTATCTGCATTCTTGAGTACAAAGGGTTCCATCACAATGGCGCCGTTATAATCAATCGCCTTAAGCACGGCTCCGATCTCCTGCCAGTGAATGTTTCCTCCGCCACAGGGGACGCGGCGGTTGGATTCCCCGGCGTGAAGATGCGCAAGGCGATGGTGGTCGGCTGCATAACGTATGGCGTCGGCCATGTTATCCTCTTCAATATTCATATGAAAGGTATCCAGAAGCAACTGAATTTTATCGTTGCCGGCAGCTTCCGCGATACAGACGCCTTCCTGAGCCGTGTTCATAAGAAACTGTTCATATCGGTTTACAACTTCCAGGCCGATAACGATATCATAATCGTCAAGGATATGGCCCAGCTCCCGCAGGCTTGCAATGCAGTATTCCCTTGCACGCTGCCGCTCCTCCGCACTCTGCGGATACGGCCCGACAGGATGCCGCAGCCAGGTTGAGTATATAACGCCGCTCCATACGGGAGCTGCAAGGTCTTGAGCAGCCTTAAGCATCTTGTGCCAAAAGGCCACCCCGGCCTTGCGCGATGCCAGGCTTTCCGAAGCCAGATCGGCCTCCTCTCCCGCGCCGCCGTTAATCAGAATCCCCAGGCCCAGATCCTGGGCATAGCTTCGCATATCCTTGCGTTCCTGGGAGGTCGCGTGCAGGAAATATCGGGGATTTATCTCCAGATAATCCACCCCTGTCTGAGCGGTATACGCAATGATTGCCTTGATATCACTGCCAATGTCAGTGCCCCACCAATAGCCCATATGCAGCCCGATTTTCATTTTTTCCGTCTCCTTTATCCTCAGATGCCCAAATACTTCGCATTGATATCCGGGTCATGCAGAAGGTCCTGCGCTTTTCCCTCCATGGCAATTCGTCCGTTTTCCAGAACATATCCCCGGTGAGCCACAGACAACGCCTGCACCAGATTCTGTTCTACAATCAGAATGGCAATGCTGTGGTTGCTGGCAACGGTGCGGATAATCTCAAAAACTTCTTCCACAATAATCGGCGCAAGGCCCAATGACGGTTCGTCCATGATGATCAGTTTGGGGTTCATCATCAACGCGCGTGCAATGGCAAGCATTTGCTGTTCGCCCCCTGAAAGAGAGCCTGCAATCTGCTTTCTCCGCTCTCGCAGCTTGGGAAACATGGCAAAAGCCTCGTCCAGACGATCTTTCAGATGTTCGCGGGCCTTTTTCTCATAAGCGCCCATAATAAGATTTTCCTGCACCGTAAACTTTGTAAGGGTACCGCGTCCCTGCGGTATGTGGGAAATTCCCAGCGCAGCCCGTTCATAGGGCTGGCAGCTGATCAGATCACGGTCGCCAAAGCACATGCTTCCCGACGTCACGGGTTCAAATCCCGATATGATGCGCAGCAACGTTGTTTTGCCGGCCCCGTTGGAGCCAACCAGCGATACGATTTCTCCTTCATCCACATGCAGCGAAACATCAAAGAGCACCTTCAAATCGCCATAGCCGGCACGAATATGTTGTATGTCAAGTTTCGGCATGATGCTTTCCTCCAATATAGGCGGCAATCACCGCCGGCTCTTTGAGAACCTCCTGTGGCACACCCTCGCTGAGGAAGCTGCCTTCATTGATGACAATAGCGCGCGTACAGACATTGACCACGGCCTTCATCACATGCTCAATAAACAGAATAGCGATCCCCATCTGATTGACTTTCTTTACAAAACGTATGCTCTCTTCCATTTCGATTGGATTGAGGCCGGCCATTACTTCATCCATCATGATAAGCTTGGGATTATTGGTCAAAATGCGTGCCATGTCCAGCAATTTTCGCTTTTCGATGGGCAGTTTCTCGCTGATCATTTCTTCGTATTCATCCAGTCCGGACAGCGCCAGAATTTCGCGTGTTTTTTCGTGCGCTTCCTTGAAAGAACGAGTGCGCAATGCGCAGGTTAATATATTGTCATAAACCGTCATGTTGCCAAATGGTTTGGGCGTCTGAAAGGTACGTCCAATCCCCAGCGGCACACGATCCGCGGCCTTCATTTTTTTGGGAATCAGCTTTCCGTCAAACCATATCTCGCCGGCATCCAGCTGATAGGTCCCGCTGATAAGATTGACGCAGGTCGATTTTCCCGAGCCGTTCGGACCTATTAAGCCGACAATTTCACCCGCATGAACGATAAAGCTTAAATCTTTCACGGCGTGAATGCCACCAAAGGAAATATCCGCATGTTTCACTTCCAGCAGTGCGCTCATGCTCCCCAATCCCCCCTTATTTCTGACTTGATCTTTGTTTCAGCATCTTGCCAATTCGCTGCGTCATCTTCTCCAGCATATGCAGCACGCCTTTGGGCTCCAAAATGATGATAAGCACCAGTGCAATACCATAGATGATGTTCGCTCCGCCAATAGCGCCCATGATGTTTGCGCCCAATTCAATCAGGATGATAAGCAGAAAAGCGCCTGCTACCGGTCCAAGCACCGTCCCCACGCCGCCGACAATGGCCGTCGCTCCAATCTTTACGGCGAAGTCGTTGGAACAAATGCTGTCAGGCTGCGCATAGGTAAGATAAAATACATAGAACACCCCTACTGCTGCGGTAAACATCGCGCTGAGTTGGAAAGCCCGAAGCTTAACGCGATCCGTGCGTATTCCTACTGAAATGGCGGCGTCTTCATCATCCTTGATCGCCCGCAGATAATATCCCATTTTCGATCGGCTGAAGTGATAGGAAAACAGCACGATTCCAACAAGGCAGGCAAGGGAAAGATAGTAGAAGGGTTTATTGGTGAAAAACTGCAGGTTCAGGTAATCTTCACCGGTATAAGGAATGATTTTTCCTGCCGATCCGCCCGTAAACTGATTAAAATACAGCAATGCCACGCGCATGATTTCTCCGAAGGCTATCGTGGTGATCGAGAAGAACGGTCCACGATACCGAAAGGAAACTTTTCCAATAATCGTTGCGCCTACCAGGGCAATCAAGATGCTTACAAAAATCAAAATCAGCGGAGAAACTCCCAAATAAACATACATCAGCAATGAGGTATAGGCGCCGATGGCAACAAAGGCGCTATGGCACCACGAAACCTGCCCGCCGTAACCTCCGATCAGGTTCCAGCAGGATCCAAAATAAGCGAAGAAAAAGATCGTTATTCCAACCCCGATAATATAATTGGATGTAAAAAACGGAACAATGAGCAGCACACCCAATATGACCAGCAAAACCCCAAGGTCCCCCTTGGAAATAATCGGCTTTTTATCCATCAGGAAACCCTCTCCTTCTTTCCGAAGATTCCACGAGGGAAGAAAAAGAATACCACAATATACGTTACATAAATGCCCAAAAGGCCCAGATTTGCAGTCGAAACGGTGGCCACAATGGATTCCATAATGCCCAGTCCAATGCCGCAAATGAAAGAGCCGCGAATATCGCCAAGACCGCCCAGCACTACGGCCATCATGCACGCCGTTTTAAAGGCGGTACCAACCGTAGGCGTCAGCGTATAAATAGGCGTCAGCATAACGCCGCCGATGCTTGTAAGGACTATACCGATCATCCAGGCGTATACATAAATGTTTTTTGCCTGAATGCCCAGCATTTGCGCAACTTCAAGATTTTCCGATGTTGCGCGCATGGCGCGTCCGAAATTCGTCCGTGTCAGCATGAAATGCAGGATCACCACAAGGACCAGCGCTCCCACAAACGCTATAAAGCGCGGGAGAAGGATGGAGTATTCTCCAATCTGAAACGCCTTTGTAGAAAGCTCCGAAGGAATATTCAGGGGGGGAGCTGCCAAACAGTATGACAATCAGGTTCTGCAGCAGAAAGCCAAGGCCGACCGTTGCGATGATGGTGGCGTCTTTGTTTCGTTTAAGTGCGGGGTAAACAGCGAGCTTAAAGCTTACATAGGCAACAAGCGCTGAAATGATCGCCACTGCGGGAATCAGCGCATAACAGTTCCATCCGGTTAACCGATACATTATGTACCCAATGTACATGCTCAGCATCAGATATGCGCCGCTTGCAAAATTAATCAGGCGCATGACGCCAAATATTACCGTAATACCAACGGCAATCAGCGCATAAATCGCACCGTTCATTACGCCGTTGATAAGGGCCTGGATGATGAGGTAGAGCATGCCCGTACTCCTTTCATGAAATTATGCCTTTAATCCAAGGGCACCCAGGTACGTGCATTTTTGCGAATGCTGGAGTGAACTCACTTGGCTTGAAATGGTGGAGGGGGACTGTTTCCCGGCGGAGATTCGCCTGAGAAACAGTCCACCCTCGAATTTCTCTTCACTCTATAAGAGAAGCCGGTTTTTTATTTATCCGACGGATCAATCCAGGAATAGGTCGCCGCTCCCTCGGGATATACCGTGACCAGGTTATATTCACCAGCCTCGTTCTTTTGCCACTGGGCCACTACCCGGCCGAGGTCAACGCCCGTGCCGCAAAACAGCAGTCCGCGGTCGCACTCGCCGTTTGCCACGGCCCGGGCAACGCGATGACCGTAGACAGGATATTGACAGTACTGGTCGCTGTCGCAGCCAAAATCCTTGTATGGGATCTTGCGCTGATCCAGGTAAGCCTCAATTTTCTTTTTGAGTTCATAGCCACAATGATCTGATCCGATGGCAATCATGTTTTCGTCCTCCAGTTGTTCAGTTGTAACGGCCGCCCAATCAATATTAACATATTAATATATATTACTCGTCATTTGCCTTATCAATACTTTTGTGCCGATTTGACGATTTTTTTATTGTTTTATACAAATAACCGAAAGCTGCTTTAAAGATTTCCAAGGATTTGTCTGCAACCGACGGAAATCCCGATTCCTTTATTGACTTTATAATCTGAGTTGGGGTATAATAATGAAGACTTTATCCCACAGGGTATATTGATATATTAATTTGGAAGTGAGCACACATGACTCCTGTAAGAAACGGCACTACCCGAAACAGTAAAAATATTTATTCCGAGCTGAAAGATATGATTCAGTTTCTGGATTTGAAACCCGGACAGGCAATCAGCGAATCCCAGCTCTGCGCTAGCCTGGGGGTGAGCCGCACGCCGGTTCGTGAGGCGCTCATTCGTCTCGCAGATGAAAAGCTGGTCTGCTTTTTCCCGCAGAGCGGTACCTATGTGACACGGATTGACCTTGATTATATAAAAGAATTGGGCTTAATGCGCAGTCTGATTGAACGAAGCATCGTGTTAAGCATATGCGGAAAAGTGAAAGTGATCGACGAGTTCCAGGAAATCATGTTTCTTCAAAAGCTGGCCATGGAGAGAAAAAATACGCGCGAAAGCATCCAGCTCAATGACATATTTCACTACAAGCTGTTTGAAAAAGCGGGTCATGGGGTCATATGGCAGCAGATTACTGCCTCCCGCTCTCACTACACACGCTATAATATGCTGGTTATGTCCATTGAGCAAAGATTGGAGTATATCTATAATGAGCATTCCGCCATCTTGCGAAGCATAGAGTCCGGAGACTCGGTTAAGCTGATGCTGCTTCTGGAAAGCCAGCATGACTGCAATTTGCAGGACAAAGATACCGTTTTGAAAACCTATCCGGATTACTTTGGAAGCCTGGATGACTCTCCGGAATCCTATTTGAGTTTACGCAACCGTGAAAGGCTAATCAACGCCGGCCAAAAAAATGCCTGACTGTTGAATATCCCCCACATGCCTTTCCGTATGAATGGGTTTTCCCTGTTCAATGGCAAGGAAGCCCTGCTTTTAAACCGAACCCTTCTGCGGCCTCCGTTTTTGCGCTCCACGGACGGCCGCCGCTTTGTCATGTAAAAAAGAGTCAGGAAAAGAACCTTGCGGATTTAAGGAGCACCTATCCGCCCGGTCAAAACAGCCAACGTATTCCCCCAATCGCCCTATCCCCGAAAAGAGATTATGTGCAAATTCGTGAACCAGCCAAAAGGCACATGAAGTGGGTTGGCATTTGCAGGGATGACCTGGATCCGCGCATGGTTGCCAGCCCGAAAGCGCGGGATACCAGAAAGGCATGCCAGAAAAGCAGGAACCAAAGGCGCTGAAAACGCTTGAACAATTGGGATCCGTGAGCCTCACAACCCGGGTCGGTTCAGCATCGGGATTTTTGTCCTGTAGGTTTGTCAAACATATTGGACAGGGAAGGAGGAGAAAACCTCTCTGGGAG
>ERZ1643251.4648-NODE-4648-length-11771-cov-74.061454_pt1 | contig 11771 bp, 12 predicted proteins | sample MGYA00579261_ERZ1643251 | MGnify/ENA primary metagenome ERZ1643251 (study PRJEB29033, sample SAMEA4952267) | chicken gut metagenome | biome: Broiler Chicken; feature: Gastrointestinal Tract; material: Caecum | place: Ireland | collected 2018 | study: Broiler... | reverse complement strand
TGAAGAAAAAAGAGGTAATGAAAGAGTTCAAGAATTAATTAATAAATATAATAAAATAGTAGATGAAAAATTAAAAGAAAAAGAAGAAGAATTAATGACTATTTAATTTATAACAGGGAGGTTTTGGTATGTTAAGAAAAATTAATAATATTTATGTTCCGACGGAAACAGAATATGCAGAATTAAGTAAAATTGTTGATAATAAAGAAACAATGTATGATTATATAGTGGCTAAAACTTTTGAATATGATTTATGGAGCTTTTATCATACAAATAGATTTGAAGAAGTTCCAATTGATATGTATGATACATTTATTTTTGAAAGCAATATTGCATTGGGATTAGAAAAGCTAAAAGCATTAGTTAAAATGTATCCAGAAATAGCATTAGAAAGGTTGCCACTTGGAGAGGAAAACAGAGCGTTAGCTATTTATGAATTAACTCAAAACAATCATAAGATAAGAATAGAAGAATTAAATTGTCAAAATTTTGGGAGAAAAGAACTTATAGAAATTGTAAAAAAAAGATTAGAAATGTCTCCAAGATATCGATTTGAATATCGTAGATATGATGCAGCTGCAAGGCCTGGATTAAAGAATCAAATTGATAGTATCTTTAGAGGAGAAATAGATTTTAAAAATATTAAAAATGTTCAAATGTTACAAAGTTTAATATATATAGATCCTATATATATTACCAAAATTAGTGATGAAGAATATTTAAGAATATATGATAACATGAAAGTTACGCAAAAAGATATAGCATATTTAAAAAAATATGATGCTATATTAGCCATTAATAGCTTTGTTAGTAGATATAAATTTGATTCTAATATATTAACACGAATTTATAACGAAAAATTAAGCGATGAAGGATATGAAAAACAGTGTAAAAAACTAATAAGACAAGGAAAATAAATTATTAATAAAAGGGGGAACATGGTGAAAAGAAATAATGATATATATATTCCCACTAATAAAGAATTAGAGTCTTTAAGAACATTTGTAAGTGATGATAAATTATTTTATGATTATCTTATTGCCAAACTATTAGAAGTTACTATGTGGGAATGCTATAAGATAGATGAAGTTGATAATATTCCTACTTATGTGTATGATAATTTATTAGTGGGAGATAATGAAAATTTAATAAAAGAAATCTTTAAATCATTGATAAGAATATACCCTGAAATGATAAATAAAGATAAAGGTTATACTAATTTAATAGATATATTTAAATTTGATTGTAGTACATATTGTACAAAGAATTTGTTTTCATGTATATTGGAAAGTGTAAAAATAAATTTAGAGTCTTTTCCTAGATATCGTTTTGAATACAGACAAAGCCATGACAATGTTAGTAAAGAAATGTTTAATTTGTTAGATAATTTATTTGGAGGCACTTTTAGTGATATAGTCGTTCAAAAAGAATTGGATCTTGGAACTTTAAGAAATTTGTTATTTATAGATCCAATATACGTAATTAAGTTTAGTGATGAAGAGTATCTAAAAATTTATGCTAATAGTGGAATTGATATAAATAGAGTAGAATATTTTAAAAATAGAGATTCTATTATTTCTATTAATAAATTTTTAAGTAGGTATAGAGTTACTTCTAACTTATGGGATAAAACTAATTCAAAAAAAATTACAGATAGTGATATAGAACAAAAATGTAAAAGATTATTAAAACAAAGATAAGGAAATAGTAATATTTACAATGTAACTTTAAAGAGAGCTTCGTAAGGTGAGAGGAAGTAAGTTATAAAATATGAATTCACCCTTTAGTTTAATCGTTGATCGCGTTAAGATTCAAGTGATAACTTAGGTTATAAAAAAGGTGGTACCGCGGCAATGTCGTCCTTTTATGGTATCATCTTTTTTTATGGAGGTAAAATGGAAGAAGAGTTAAAATATAGAATAGATTATTTGCTTAGACATATATCTAATGAAACATTTAAAGGTATTTTAAATAATAAAAGTGATTATATATTAAAACTACTTGAAGATAATTATATAGATGTTGATTTAAATATTAAATATTTAGTTAAATATGGAATACATAATATTGATAAAGTAGTTTATGATATGTTAGAAGAATTAACAGAATCACATAATAGTTTTATAAAAAAGATTAAAGAATACGAAAAGAAACTAACTAAAGAAGAAGTTATAATGATGTTAGAAAATGTATAAGGAGGAAAGAGTATGAATAAAATAGAAGAAATTAAAAAGTTAATAGATGAAAAAATGAATAACGTTAATTCGTTACAAGAATTAAATGAGTTAAAAGTAGAATTTTTAGGAAAGAAAGGATTAATTACAGAAGTTAATTCAATGATAAGAGATATTCCTAATGAAGAGAAAAAAGAGTTTGGTATGAAAGTAAATGAAGTAAGAACTTTATTTAATACTAAATATGAAGAAATAAAAAATAGGTTAGAGAGTGAGAAAATAAATGAACAATTAGAAAAAGATGCCATTGATGTAACTTTACCATCTACTAAAGTTAGTATTGGATCACCACATTCATTAGAAAAGTTAATCGAAGAACTAGAAGAATTACTTATGTCAATGGGATATGATGTTGTAGAAGGACCTGAAGTAGAAAAAGATTTATATAACTTTGAACTACTTAATTTACCTAAAGGACATCCTGCAAGAGATGCTCAAGATACTTTTTATATTAAAGATGAAGAAATGCTTCTTAGAAGTCAAACTTCACCAGTACAAGTAAGAACAATGTTAGCTAATGAGGAAAAAAGTCCAATTAGAATTATTTGCCCTGGAAAAACATATAGAAGAGATGATGATGATGCAACTCACTCTCATCAATTTACTCAAATGGAAGGTTTATTAATTGATAAAGATATTTCACTTTCAGACTTAAAAGGAACATTTGATATAATTGCTAAACATTTATTTGGAGAAAAACGTGAGACAAGATTTAGACCATCATTTTATCCATTTACAGAGCCTTCAGTAGAACTTGATATATCATGTTTTAACTGTGAAGGAAAAGGATGTAATATTTGTAAAGGAACTGGATGGATAACAGTAGGGGGAGCAGGAATGGTACACCCTAAAGTACTTTCTAATTGTGGTTATGATCCAAAAGTTCATTCTGGTTTTGCATTTGGTTTTGGAATTGAAAGACTTGCTATGCTTAAGTATGGAATTACTGATATTAGAACATTCTATACACCACAAGATATTAGAATACTAGAACAATTTAATAGAAGGGATGTGTTATAATGATAAGTATGAATTGGGTTAAAGACTATGTCGATACTAAAGATATGGATTTAAAAGTACTTGCAGATAAAATAACTAAAACAGGAATAAATATTGAAAAAGTAGAAAGTAGAAATATAGATAATTTAGTAATAGGACATGTATTAGAAGTATCAGCACATCCGGATTCTGATCACTTAAATGTATGTAGAGTTGATGTTGGAAGTGAAATTACTCAAATAGTATGTGGTGCTTCTAACGTAAGAAAAGATTTAAAAGTAATAGTGGCTTTACCAGGTGCAATCCTTCCCGGAAACTTTGAAATAAAGAAAAGTAAAATTCGTGGAGTAGAATCAAATGGAATGATATGTGCTTTATTTGAACTGGGACTTGAAGAAAAAACAGAAGAGACATATAATAAAGGGATCTATGAACTTGATGGTAATGCTCCAGTCGGAGAAAATCCAATTAAATATTTAGGACTAGATGATACTATTTATACACTAGACTTAAATCCTAATAGATTTGATTGTAATAATCATATACCTTTTGCTTATGAGGTAGCAGCAGTACTAAACACTAAAGTCACTTTACCTAGTATAGATACTAATCCAGTAAAAGATAATATTAAAGATCATTTTGAAATAAAAGTAGATACTGATAATTGTTCTATGTATAATGCTAAAATGGTTACTAATGTAAAAGTTGGACCAAGTCCTGACTTTATTAAACAAAGACTTGAAAATGCTGGTATGAGAAGTATTAATAATGTTGTAGATATCTCTAACTATGTAATGCTAGAATATGGGCAACCACTTCATTTCTTTGATAAAGACACTCTAGGAGATAAAATACTAGTTAGAATGGCTCATGATAATGAAAAAGTAATTACATTAGATAATAAAGAAAGAGTCTTAAATAGTGATGATATTGTAATTACTGATGGAGATAAAATAGTATGTATTGCCGGAGTTATGGGAGGACTTAATACAGAAGTTGAAGAAGATACTAAAAACATCTTAATAGAAAGCGCTATATTCAATCCTTATAATGTAAGATATACTTCAATTAAATTAGATTTAAGAAGTGAAGCATCACTTAGATATGAAAAAGGACTTAATTATGAATACTGTAATTTAGCGATTGAAAGAGCATGTCATTTACTTGAAAAGTATGCTGGTGGTACAGTATTAGAAGGTACTTTAACACATGATACAACCATAAAGAAAGAAAAAGTAGTAGAAGTAACACTTGATGAAATTAATTTAATGTTAGGAATGAAATTAAATAGTAATGATGTTACAAGTTCACTTGATAGTTTAGGATTTACATATAAAATAGATAAAGATAAATTTATTGTTACAATACCTAATAGAAGAGTAGATGTTGAAGAAAATAAAGCTGATATCATTGAAGAAGTAGGAAGAATATACGGTTATGATAATATTAAAGCAACTTTACCAGTAGTAAGAACTAAAAAAGGTGAATATGCTCCTAAAACTAAATTTAGAAAAGATATATCTAAAAGATTAAGAGCACTAGGATTCAATGAAATTAGAACATATACATTAATTAGTGAAGAAGAAAATAATATGTTTAGATATAATTTTAATGATGAAATAAAGCTTTTAAGACCAATGAATATTGATAAGAGTATTGTTAGACAAAGTATAATGCCTAGTATGTTGAAAATAATAGAGTATAATATTTCTAGAAAAAATAATGATGTTATATTATATGAAATTGCTAATACTTATGATAATAGTTATGAAGAAGATACTAAAATTAGTTTTGGATTAACAGGTAATTATATTTCTAATTCATGGAATAAAAATAACATACAAATAGACTATTATTTAGTAAAAGGATTAGTAGAAAATATTTTAGATTATTTAGGACTTAATAATAGATATACGTTTAAGTTATCAGATAACCTACCTAAAGAAATACATCCTAAAGTAAATAGTGAAATTATTATTGATAATGAGGCTGTTGGATACTTTGGTAAGATTCATCCAAGTACAAGTAAAAATAATATTTATGTATGTGAAATATCTTTAAATAAGTTATATAGTAAGAAAGTAAGAGCAATAAAATTTAAAGAACTAAATAAGTATCCTACGATAAATAAAGATTTAGCATTTATAGTAGATGAAAATATTACTAGTGAAGATATTACTAAAGTAATAAAAAAAGCAGGGGGAAGACTTCTTACTAATATAAATGTATTTGATCTATATAAAGGAGATAATATAGCTAAAGATAAGAAATCATTAGCGTTTAATCTTACTTTTGAAGACTATAATAAAACACTTACCGAAGAAGAAGTAAATGTTGTATTTAATAAGATAATTAATGAAGTAGAAACTAAGTTAAAAGCAGAATTAAGGGATAAGTAATTTATCTCTTTTTTTTGCTTTAATATTTTTATAGAAAAAAACACTTAATTTGAAACTTTAAGAAATGTAATTATTGCTATTTAATATTTTTAATGTTAACAAATGTGTTACATACTTTTTGTTAATTATGTGTTACTATTATTTCAGAGATATTGATATCGGTGTTTACTCCTTAATTCACAATAGGGAGGTGGTTCTAATGCGCATAAATATTTATACAGGAGGTTTGTGTTGGAACTATTAGTTCTTGTCTTAATAGTAATTCTATATACTATTATCGCAATTAAAACCAAATAAAAAACAACACCGAAATAATATTCGGTGTTTACACAAAAACGAGTAAACATTGAATCCTAATCAATGTCTCTTTTATTATATGAAGTTTCCTCCATCTATATACATACTACCATAAAATAATTATTTTGTCAAAATGTAATTTTATAATTACTTGATATAAATATTTAATCGTGATAAAATAAATTTACTAAAAGGAGACGAAGTTTTATGAAAGTAGCAATATATACTTTAGGATGTAAAGTAAATATATATGAAAGTGAATATGTAATATCTTTGCTTAAAAAGAATAATTATGAAATAGTAGATTTTGATGATATTGCAGATATTTATATAATTAATACTTGTACGGTTACTAATGAAAGTGATAGAAAAAGTAGAAAGATTATTCATCAGGCTAGAAGAAAAAATAGTGATGCTATAATTGTAGTAATGGGGTGTTATAGTCAAATTGGTAAAGAAGAAATACCTGCAGATATTATATTAGGAAATAAAGATAAATCAAAAATTGTAGATATTATTAATGAGTATATAGAAAATAAAAAACAAATAAAAAGAATATATGATTTAAGTAATGTTAATTTTGAAAATATGGAAATTGAAGGATTTGAAACGCATACAAGAGCATTTGTAAAAATACAAGATGGATGTAATGCTTTTTGTGCTTACTGTATTATTCCTTATGCAAGGGGTAATATTAGAAGTAAAAAAGAAGAAGATGTTATTCGGGAAATTACAAATTTAGTTAATAAAGGATATAAAGAAATTGTTTTAACAGGTATTCATACAGGTAAATATGGCATGGATATAAATAGTAATTTAGAAACATTATTAAGAAAGATAGTAAAGATTGATGGATTATATCGCATAAGACTCTCTTCAATTGAAATAAATGAAATAACTGATGGTATACTTGAATTAATGAAAGAAAATAAAATTATTGCATCTCACTTACATATACCACTTCAATCAGGAAGTAATAAAATTCTTAAACTTATGAATAGAAGATATAATAAAGAATATTTTATCAATAGAGTAGAAGAAATAAGAAGAGTAAGAGATGATATAAGTATAACTACTGATTTAATTGTAGGTTTCCCAAATGAAGGGGAAGAAGAATTTAATGAAACAATGGATACTCTAAAGAAAATAGGTTTTATGCATATACATACTTTTCCATACTCTAAAAGAGATGGAACAAAAGCATCTATTATGGATAATCAAGTAGATGGAAATATCAAGAAAGAAAGAGTTAAAAAAGTAATAGAACTATCTAATAAAATGGAAGAAGAATACTATAAAAATAGCATTGGTGAGTTTTATGAAGGAGTTACCGAAGTAAGACATGATGGGAAAGTAGTAGTACATACATCTAATTTTGTTCCTGTCATATTGAATAGTAAAGTAGATAATAATGAGATAGTAAAAGTAAAAATAACAGATACAGATAAACTTAATGTTTATGGAGAAATAATATAAGGTGGGATTTTAGTGAGGTATAATATAGAACATAAAGTATATAAAGGATATATAGAAGCAATAAAGTCTTCTATTTTTTACAAATGTGAAAGGAATTTATCATTTTTTAATTTTGAAGAAAGAAATATTATAGATGCTCGTAAAGAATATATGTTTATAAAAGGTGATAATTATTTATATGAAATAATTTCTGGTTATTTTTTCCCTTTTTTTAAAACAGAGAGCTATTATGAAAAAAGTTATGTAATTGAAAATCAATATCTTGAAGAACCAAGTTATGTTGTTATAGATGATCTTTATGAAGTTCAATTAATAGAAGTACAAGAATACATTGAAAGAAATTTTACCCCTGAATTTATAAACCACGTGAAAGAATTATCAATTGCTAATAAATATTCAGAGTTACCTCCTAGACCTGAGTTTAGCCCTTTTTGTGAATTATATAATGATAAATCTAATTTAGATATATTTCCTAGAGAAGAGAAAAAAGAATTTCAAAACAGTTTAATTAGCGAACATTATCAAATAGTAGAAATGTTATTAAATATTTTAAAAGATAATGACTATAATAAATACTTAATAATTAAAGATAAACTAGATAATGTAATAGAATATAGTACTATAGAAGCTACTAATATAAAAAATAGTAATGGTCTTATATTATATGGTAAGGAAACATTAGATAAAATTATATTAAATAATTTAATTAAATTAGAAGTAGAAATAGAACTATTATTAAATTCAAAAAATTTTACTATAGATGGTAATGTTGATTTAATATATGAAATGATTAATGGTATAAAAGATTCTTTAGATAAAGAAGATGATAATATACTTGCAAATATAAATAAAGTAAGTGAATTATATAGTAGTAGTATTAATAATATATCTTTTGTTAATCAAATAAATATAGCTAAACAAATAAGTTTATTATATTTACTAGCTATAAAAAAATATGATATAAATAGCAAATTATCTGGTAAATTGGTAAGTACTACATATATTTTATATTATAAAAATTATTTATATTTATTAATTAGAGAATTGTTGGAACAAGGTTACATTGTTACTAATAAATACAAACTATTAATTAGTAATGAAGAGGTAAAAATAAAAGATATCATCGACATTATCAATGATATAGAATTTGTAAATAAAGATATAAAAAAATTAGAATTATTAAAGTGATTACTTCAATAATTCTTTTTTTAATAACTCAATATTATTATTCATTATAATTAAATAACTATCATTAGTATTAGTAACTCCACCATCAACACTTCGCATATCATTGATAGTCACAAGTTCAATATCATAACTATCTAATAGAGAATTTACAGTATCATTACTTTCATTAGTGATAGAGTATATGTATTTAATATCACCATCGTTAATTAATTTTTTAACTTCGTTAATAATGGGTTCTGTTAAGTTTTCATTTTCTTCAAGTGATATAACTCTAATATCATATTTTTCTAAAAATTTAAATAAATCATTATCTACTACAATGGTTTTATAACTTGAATTTATTGCTAATTCTTTTACTGTAGCATCTAGTTTAGATAATTCAAATTTTAAAGTTTCATAATTACTTTCAACTTCTTCAGTTAAATATGGATTACTAATGTAATTATTCAAACTGTTTTTTAAGTTTTGTGCCATCATTAAATAATTATAAGGATTTAGCCATAATTCATGAACATCATAATCATAATTCATTCCCATAGAGACATCAATTAATTTTAAATCTTCATTTTTATTTATTAATTTAACTGCATAGTCTCTATCAATATCTAAACTGTTAAATACAAATAAATCACTATTTGCATATTCTTTTACTTTTTTATCAGATATTTCAAACTCATCTATATTGACTCCAGTAGGAAATATACTATAAATTTTAGCGTTATTTCCATATAGATAATCTACTAAATAATTAATAGGATATGATGTTGTATAAATGGTTATATCTTCCATCGAATCTCTTTTGAAAAAACACCCTGATAACAAAAATAATACACTTCCTAGTAACAACCCTTTTTTTAATAATTTCATTCTTTTCCTTCTTTCATTGGTACAGGATCATAACCATAAGTTCCAAACGGATTACATTTAAGTATTCTTTTAATTGCAAGAAGACTACCTTTAATAGTTCCAAATCTATCTATTGCAATAATTGCATATTCTGAACATGTAGGATAATGCCTACAATAATTATGAAAATTCCCAGGAACTTTTTGATAAATCCTAATTAATTTTATTAATATTTTTTTCATATTAATCACATATATTATTTTACATTATTTTTACTTATTTGTCTATAACTTTAATTTTATTTTGTAAGGAATGGGAAAAAGTGTTATAATAATAAGGAAACAGGAGGTATTTATGAAAATTTTTAATAAATTTGATTTTAATCCTACTAATATAAATTTATATTTACAAGCATTTACTCATACTTCTTATAGTAATGAAAATCCCGGATTTGCTAATTATGAAAGATTAGAATTTTTAGGAGATGCTGTACTTGAACTTATTATTAGTGATTATTTATATAAAGAAAGACACTTAGAAGAAGGAATAATGACTAAAATGCGAGCAGGATATGTATGTGAAAATGCTCTTGCTACTTATGCTACTGATTTAAATTTTATCGAAGATATTAGATTAGGAAGTGGAGAAGAAGCTAATAACACAATTTTAGCAGATGTTTTTGAAGCTTTTGTGGCAGCTTTATATTTAGATCAAGGTTTTAATTTTACAAAGAAATTAGTTTTAGATATTATAATACCTTATATTAATAAAAAGATAGATTTCTTGCAAGATTATAAATCTAATTTACAAGAACTAGTTCAAACTGTTAAAAAAAGTGTTATATATGAAATAATTGATGAAAAAGGACCTGCTCATAAAAAAGTATTTACTTGTCAAGTTAAAGTAGATGGAATAATTATGGGAAAAGGAGTAGGAAATAGTAAAAAAGCAGCAGAACAAGAAGCTGCTAAAAATGCTTTATCAAAGCAAGCAAAAATAGTTAATTAATTTTATAATAAGAAAATAATTGGTAATACTAAAAATGGTGATGTTATGAAAAAGTATTTACTAGTTATTTTTCTTTTTATGTGTTTAATTATGATTGATAAAATTAATACTCCTAAAGTAATAAGTGCTTTTGTTCCTGATAAAAATGAATACTATAATAGTTATACTATTAATATGAAAGAAAGTTCATTTAGTAAGTATAGAAATATTTTTATAAATATGGATTGGGATCTATATTTAATCAGTGATATAAAATTAGTTAATAATTATAACAATTACATTTTAGAAGAAATTAATAATATTAAGATTAAAAATAATAATTATAAAGATAGTTTAAATGAATATATAGAAAAATGTATAATAATTTTAGAAAAATATAATATGGATAATGAAATAAGTAAACTTCGAAGCGGGAACTTTAAAATAGATAAAATAGTTATATATACAACAGAAGAAGTATATAATTTAATATTAAGTAATATAAATAGTTTGTAATTACTATTTTATTTATTGATAAAAAATGAATTATGTTGAAAAACATTTTTTTTAATTGTATAATTTTATTAGATAAGATTTAATTTTTTAGGAGTGATATAAATGAATGAACAGAAAAAAATGAAAATATTAATACTTTTAGTTGTAATATTAAGCATATTAATATTAACTGTTTTAACATTTGATAAAGTTTTAAGTAATAATGATAGTCAAAATAATATTAAAGAAAATACAGATGACAGGCCAACAGGAGTAGAAGAAAATACTAGTGATAACGAAAATATAATTAATGATACTGAAAGTGAAAATAAAGAATTATCTATTGAAGAATTTTTTAATTTGTTAAAAGGTTACTGGGCAAAAGCTGATTCTGATGATAATATTAGTATTAGTTTTGAAGATAATTTGTTTGTTTTAGGTTATTTTGCTAGTGAAGCTTCTATAAAATCGCCAGTTCAAGAACTTGAAAAAATTTCTGAAAATGAATATAAATTTTTAGCAGGAAGTAATTATATATATGTAGATTTAACTGAGATTAACAATAATATAATCTATGTAAGAGTAAACGATTATTCAACTTTTAAATATATTTTTATAAGTACTGATTATAATGAAGCATTTAATTATTTCTTTAATTAAGTGTTTTTTGTTTTTTAATAAGCTATATGGTTATTATAAATTATTGAGATTTTTTCTTGAAAAATATTATTATTTTTGATATAATTTCATAACTTGAGGGAGGTATAAGTATGAATAAAATAAAAAGTTTTAAAATTTTATGGAAATATATTAAAGATGATAAATTTAAGTTATTTATATATGTTTTATT
>ERZ1643251.4646-NODE-4646-length-11775-cov-7.878413_pt1 | contig 11775 bp, 10 predicted proteins | sample MGYA00579261_ERZ1643251 | MGnify/ENA primary metagenome ERZ1643251 (study PRJEB29033, sample SAMEA4952267) | chicken gut metagenome | biome: Broiler Chicken; feature: Gastrointestinal Tract; material: Caecum | place: Ireland | collected 2018 | study: Broiler... | reverse complement strand
CATGCGCTTGAAGCGCCTAATCAAGCCACCGGCTCAGCCGGTGGTACTTGACTTGTCTTTACGTATTTGCCATAAAGTTATAATATCAGCAAAAAATAAAAGTATGGCAAGATAATATGCTAAGTTTGGAATACAATAACCTTTGTTATTAATAGCCTCTTTTAATTCGACGCATACACACGATACTGCAATTGTGATTAAAACAAAAGTGAAAAGATACAGGAAAAGAAGGGTAATAATTATTTGTTTTCGCTTGAAAAAAAGATTAAGCCCCGATAAAATAATAACGCTTAATAACAAGATTAAAACTGCAATTGTTAAAGGACGAACAAAATCAATATAAGCGTTATTTGTCGCATAGTACCAGATTGAATAATTTTGCCATATTTCGCCATCAACCACCATTACATAAAAAGGGAAAAAAATCGTAGCAACCAGCAAAGCAATCGCCGCGAGCTTGAACCAAAGCTGATATTTAATTACAAATGCTTTAACTTTTTCCATGATTCAATGATAACATGAAAGTCGGGAAGTGTCAAGTAATAAAAAAGAACGGTTCACCCGTTCTTTCTGTTAAAGCTTAAAATAATATTGCAACAAACCTGTTTTTTCACTTGTTTTGATTTAGAAAGATTTTGTAAGTCTAATGATTTAATGGCTAAACTAACAGTCAAAAAGAAATGTCAATAACTTTAATAAAACAGACGGCGTAAGCTGTCTTTTTTTATAGCAAAAAAAGGAAGGAGGATATAAATGCAAGTAAAGCTAACAAACGACGGCGAAATACAGTTTTTGGACGGCGATCATCTCAACCGCAATTCGCTGAACCGAAAGACTTTGGTCGTCAATCCCGAAACGGCGCTTGCCACGCGCGAGAGTTTATGGGTGCAGTTCGGCGACAGCCAAAACTTTGAGAATGTTAACGCGAATATTTTGGAGCCGATTCGTCTGTCCGAGGAGGAAGACGGATATAAGACGATATTCCCCGACGAAGTGGTGAAAAATGCGGGAACATGGTATATGACCCTTGCGGTGCGTATGTACTCGACAGACGGCACAACTTTTTCGGAGCAGTTGACGAGCGACAAAGTGTCGTTTGCGGTCAATGACAGTTATCCGATGGATGATGACGGGTATATCTCGAATGGAACGCTCGAAAACGCATGGCAACAAATCAAAGGGGCAGTACAGGATGCCGAAGATTCAGCAAGCAATGCAGAGCAGGCGGCGACAGCAGCGCAGACAGCGCAGCAAGCAGCGGAAGCGGCGCAAGCTGCGGCAGAAGCTGCGCAAGAAGCGGCAGAGACTGCGGAGGACAATGCCAAGGCATCGGAAACTGCGGCGCAGGGATATGCAAACGCGGCTTCGGGCAGCGCAGGGGATGCGGCAAGCTCTGCGGAACAGGCGGCAGGTTCGGCGACGGCTGCGGGGCAATCGGCGAGTGCGGCGGCAAGCAGCGCAACGCAGGCGGCGCAAAGCGCAAGTTCTGCGGCAGGGAGCGCGCAGTCCGCGCAGGAATCGGCAGAATTGGCGCAAGGGTACATGGAGCAGGCGAAAGACTATGCAAAGAAAGAGTATCAGGTCTATGAAAGTTTTGATGCTCTTCCCGTCCCCGGCGACAGTGCGTTCATTTACCTCGTGAAAAATGCGGGAGGAACGGATGATAACGACGCATATTCCGAATATGTTTGGATCAGCGAAGAGAACCGCTACGAGTTTGTCGGAACGATCAACGATATAGACCTTTCAAATTACGCGCAAGTCAACGGTACATATCCGAACATGTCTGTCGGGAAAGCAACAAATGACGGGAACGGGCTGAACATTTCACAAAATTATGTAAAGGTAGTAGAGCAGTCGCTCACGCCCGAGCAGAAAGCGCAGGCGAGGCTGAATATCGACGCGCAGCAGACAGCCGAATTTATGACGAGCGAAGAAATAGACAATATCTTTGATTAGGAGGGTATAAATGAAGTTCGTAACAGGCGACAACTTGATCGAGTTCAAGCGGAAATGCGATGAAGTGTATGCGAAAAAGACGGAAGCGAGCGACCCCAATGCGGTGTTGTTCATTCCGCAGTCCTTATCCGAAACGCAGAAGCAACAGGCGCGGACAAACATTGGGGCGCAGGCAGCGGGGAATTATATTACGGATAAACAATTCGCGATAAAGGCGGATAAAGATTACGTCGATACGGAATTGGCAAAAAAGCAGGATAAAGGCGACTATGTAACTGCGTCGACGCTGACAACGGAATTGGCGAAGAAGCAAGATGCGGGGAACTATGTGACGGTGGACAGCCTGACGCCGCAGTTAAACCTAAAGCAGGATAAAATCGATAATTCGTTGACCACAACGGATAAAACGGTGGCGGGAGCGATCAACGAGTTGAAGACATCGGTCGCGGGGTTGCAAAACGATATACTGCAAGAGGCGCATTTCCGAGGATATTTTGCGACGAATGCGGAGCTGCAGGAATCGCCCGGCAATATAAACGATTATGCGTATTCTGCAGAGAGCGGAACAGTGTGGACGCACAACGGTACGGTGTGGGAAGATACTGGCGAATCTGTTCCGGATAAGGTCACGCCGCTGTCGGACACGACGCCGCTGCAGGACGGAACAGCGTCGGCGGGCAGCGCAAACGCAGCGGCGCGCGGCGATCATGTGCATCCTACGGATACGAGCAGGGCGTCGAATACAGAATTTCAGGCGCATATATCCAATCGAAACAACCCGCACGGAGTAACAGCGGCACAAATCGGCGCGTACACGAAACCGGCGGGAGGTATTCCTAAGACGGATTTGGATGCGACGCTTCAGAATTCTTTGGCGAACGTGGACAGCATACCTGCAGTCAGTACGGCAGACAACGATAAAATGCTGGGAGTAGCGTTGGGGCAGTGGGCACTTATCAGCCCGATGACAAACGAAGAAATAGACGCTTTATTTGAATGAGGTAAAGTATAGTGAAATTTGTTTCTGATGAAAATTTAAAGCGGTTTAAAAGCAATTTGGATAAAGTGTACGCGAAGACGAGCGGAAATTATCCGAATATGACGGTAGGGAGCGCGACGAAAGCGGAAACTACGCTGAACAATACGATCGACCTGAATACAATGCAGGGAGCGGCGTATTGGGGCAAGCGGTATTACGGCGGGGGAAGCGGTGTCGCGAACCGTCCGGAGGGAGTGAACGGGTATGCGCTCGAAATCATACAGGGAGACGCGACGTCGACGGTACAGGTGCTGTATGCGGTGGCAGTGAGTGAATCGTCGGAAAACCGACCGACGCACTATCAAAGGTCGTACAGCGCGGGCAACAGCACATGGAGCGAATGGGAGGAACTGGTCACCGCCGAAGGAAATTATCCGAACCTGACGGCGGGAGAGGCGAAGGGGCTTTCAAAGGTCGGAAGCGTATATGCAGATTCGGCGTCAAGAGTAGGGTGGCATAAATTTGCGGAAGTTCCTCTGTCCGCTCTGACCGCCGTATCGGGCGCGTCTTCGTACTCGGCGATCGTGCTGGTAAACGGTCTGAACCCGTATCAGGGCGGAGATACGGCGAACAGCGGCATCGTCGAGGTCGATATGCGCGTAGACGGAAGCCAGTTTACTTCGAGTACGCCTCCGCAAATCAAATTGCTGTCGGGCAATGTGGATATTCAGAAGCTGTGCTTTAAGCGCACGGATACGGAGGTCGACTTGTATATCAATACAAGCAGCATATATGTCCGCTATTCGTTTACCGTGTTGGACGAGAGGTATTATTTGGGTCGGTCGGTCGACGCGATGGAGTTTGCGGATGAATATTACGGCGCGGCAGCTCCCGACGGCGCGGTGTATGCGACAAACGTAAATCAAGCCGCATATGCGCAGGAAGCGGCGATGCTGGACGAGGCGTACAAGGCGGGGAACAATTCGAGTGCTTCTCAGAACGGGTATGTGAAGCTGATCGATTTTACTGCGGGCAATAACTGGGCGGAAAAGACGCTGCGCCTGGAGTTCGGCGACGATAATATTTCCAATGTGCCGCAGAACCCGTGCGGGATGGAAATGCGGGTGCAATGGAACAGCTCGGTCGGAGTAAGCCCGCGTGCGGGACTGCTGTACGGGGACAAGCAAATCGCGGATAAGCTGTATGTTTCGTATAACCCTTCGTTTACGGAGGGGGAAGAAAACACGGTGTCCGTGTATTACAAGGTGAGCGTCGGGTTCGATATGGTTGCGTACAAGCCTCTGTACATGACGCCGCGACAGGGTACAGACGTGACCGGAGTGAACTTTTATCAGCCGACGCAGAGCGACCTGATTGCGGAGCTTCCGTCGGGGAACACGAACACCGCGATCACTGCGCTGGAAAATTTCCGCGACCTGCGGTACGCGAAATACGACGCGGACGGCAACGATATTTCCGATACATATGCGACGAAAAGCGATATATCGAATCCGAACCTTATTATAAACCCCGATTTTAAGATAAACCAAAGGGGGAAAAGCTCGTATACAATACCGCAATCCACATCTATTAGCTTTACATATACTTTTGACAGGTGGAGAACCAACAATAGCAGTGCGGCATCCATTACCATAGCTTCCCGCTCTGTGGGAGGCATCACAATAAGCGGAAGAGGTGCGAATATATCGCAACAGTTTGAAGAAGGTATACCGTCCGGTGCGGTTACGCTGACGATTAAGTCGGGTACGACTTCATCGACGACGGAAGTCAGTCATACTGTTACGGTTCCTTCATCTTTGGGCAGTTCTTGGTCTGGGTCGTTCGGTACATACGGAAACTTAAATGCGATGCTGACATATTCCCAGGATGTAGGGTTTACTCTTTCTATAAATTCCAATACGTCCAACAGCATTTACATCGATTGGGTAAAGCTGGAGCCCGGAACGGTCGCAACAAAGTTTGTGCCACCCGACCCCGCAACGGAACTATTGAAATGCCAAAGATATTATATCGCTTTCAATGAAAACGCCCCGTTCAGCGGCTGGATATTTTCAGCAACGTCGGCAAGAATAACGATACCGGTTCCGACAGCGATGCGTGAAGCGCCGACGCTTGTATTCCCGGACGGAGGAACTATCGGCTCTACGAGGATATATAGCAACGGCGGCACGCTGACGCCGAGCGCATACAGCGTTCAGCAGGCAGCAAACAATCAGATTGTTTTAAACCTGACAGTGTCGGGGGCGACGGCGAATCAAACGGCGGCGTGGAGAAGCATCAGCAAAGCCGCTTTGGACGCAGAGATATAGGAGGAATACAATGGCAAATACCATCAACAAAATTTATGCGCGGGCGAACGCGGCAGGAATCGTAACATATATATTTTCTCAAGCATTTGATACGCCGCTGGAAACGGACGTCTGCATCGACGAAACAAACACGGACAGGCACGGCGCGCAGAGGTATCCGGTACTGGACGAAAACGGCATATTCAACTACGAAATCAAAGGCGGCGTTTTCAAGGAGCGCGATAAAACGGCAGAGATGGCGAAGCTGAAAGCGGATGAGCTGAACGCGCTTTACATACCGAGCGCAACGGGTTCGCTGGCCGCCTTTGCAAAAGCGTATATACAGGAAAACCCGCCGCAAAGCACCGCGATGAAACTCTCTGTTGCGGGCGTGTATGACGTATGGACGCCCGGCAAATACGAAGTCGGCGATATTCGCAACTATGCCGGGCAGACATGGGAATGCCGTCAGGCGCACGACAATGCGACCTATCCGGATATCACGCCCGACAATGCGCAGACGTGGGCAAACTTTTGGAAGCCGTTGCACGGAACAAGTAAGGAAACCGCGCGTCCGTGGGTCAAACCGTGGGCGGGAACGACTGACATGTATCTTGCCGGCGATTACATGGTTTACACGGACGGCAGAATTTATAAATGCCTGTCCGATACGGTATATTCGCCGGAAGAATATGCGCAGGCATGGGAGGTACAGTCATGAAAACGATACAGCTGAAAATGAACGGTATGGGGCGGTACGGCGACGTATCGCCCTTTCCCATGGGCGACTTGGAAATCGAACTGGTCGGCATCCCGTCGTACAGCGGCGAGTTCCGTTTTGTCGCTCTGTGTAACGGCGCAAAGTGTACGGAGAGCACGGTGAGCGCCGCGCAGAACCGCGTGAAGATTCCCCGCGATAAACTGACATCAGGGCGATTCTCGTGCTTTGTCAGTCATTACAGCAAGGGCACGGAGGTCAAGCGTTTCCCCGTGGAGGACTTACTCATTACCGAGCTGAACGCGAGCGTGAGCGCCGACCCCGAAATCGCGGATATGAGCCGCAGAATAGCGGCGCTCGAAAGACAAGCCGAAGAAGAACGAAAGGCGCGCGTACAGACCGATATGGAAGCGAAAGAGACAATAGAGTACGCGCTTGATATAGCTCTCGCCCTCGTCAAATTCGCGTTCGAAGACTACCGCGAAAACGTGTACCTGCACGGCGGCAGCTTCGAGGAGTTTCTGCAAACCTACGGCATCGACCTGTCTAAAATATCTGCAGAAAAAATCAAAAAGATAAAAGGAGAATGACTATGTTGAAATCACAGAAATTGCTTTTGAGCCTTGTTCTTGTGGCGGCTGTACTGTTCGCGGTTCTGTCCGCTTTCCCGCTCGCCTATGCGGAGGCGCTTCCGCCCGATACGGTCGCGGAGGAACCGTTGGAGCCGACGGACATAAGCGAGACCGAAAACCTGGTAGACCGTTTTATCGCCAATCTAAAGGACAAGTACGGCGATGATTACGAGTACTATTTGAACGCGATTTTGGAGCAGTGGGGGAGCGTGGAGGCGTACCTGCTGTCATTGACCGACAATCTGCCCGACGAGTTGCAGACAGGTTATGCGGACTTTATCGGCTGGCTCGGGGAATATGCCTCGATATGGGCGCCGTGCCTTGCGGTCGCGCTCGTCATCATCGGGTTTATCGTCGGGAAGAAAGCACTCAATACTATCTTAAATAGAATCGTGGAGGCGCGCATCAAACCGATAGAGGAGGAGCTGAACAAGCAATCTGCCGCACAAGCGGCGCAGCTGAAAGCGACCCGCGCCCTGCTCGGCACGAATGAAAAGTTTGCGGAGGAGCGGAAGTCTGCCGAGGACGCGGAGAAAAAACTTTTGGAGTGACCAAATATGGCAACTTATAAAACCTATCGCAAGGAAAAATGGCTGTTCTTCTTTTTGAGTATCGCCGCGTATTTCGTGCCGTTCATCGTAGTGACGTCGGTGTTCTTCCCGATGATGGACGTGGCGAAGGGGTATAAGGTCGCAATCGGTCTGGCGGTCGTGGCGATCAATACCGTGCCGTTTCTGATGGGCGTGTTCCGTTCGTTCTTCGCGCATTTTCCGCTGTTTAATATGCTCTCCATCGTGTTCCTCATACTCGCTGCATTCTTTACGATGGACGTGTTCCGGTACTATGTGGAGATCTTCCTGTGGATCGAGACGGCAGCGGCTGTCGGGAGCGTAGCAGCGTGTATTTTATGGCATTATTATCGCAAGTTCGGCGGTTGGCACGAGAGCATCAAGGCGAACGTCAAGAGCGGCGCGTTCGTGATGAAGGAGAGTGATTCCGAATGATAGACAAAAAACCGCAGGAGTTCCTGCCCGCCTTGCGCCCCGCGAAAAGCAAGTCCTTCGCGAGCCTCATCGATGGCATCACGCTGTCGGTCGCCGCGATCCTGATCATCGTCATCTTCATGATGTACCTCACGGAGGTATCGTTCAACGGAAATATCGATTGGAAAAACGTAGGCTTTTCCGGCGCGCTCATGTATGTGTGCACGGTTTCGTTTTATTTCCTGTTGCGTTCCTTTTCGAGCCGGAAGGGAAGGCTTACACAGAACCACCTGAAAGCGCAGGAACGTATCGAGAAGAACAACGCGGAGATCGTGGGGAAAGGATATGCGTCGCGGACGCGGGAGTACTGCCGCGCATGGGAAGATGCGGAGATCGACAGCGCGCGGTCGCATGTCCTTGCCGATGCAGGCATTGCGCTCGTGCAGTTCAAAGAAGAGTACTGTAAATATTCGGCGAAGGAACTCGCAGCGGCGTTCCCGGATTTGACCGAATACCAGCGCGAAACGATCGCCCGGGCAAAGAGGATAAAGCGACTGCGCTACGACGAGAGTTATTTGACCGTGTATGACAAGCACGGGCGCAGAAAGTCTCCGTCGGGCGGGTTTACCACGCGGACGCTGCGGCATATTCAGACATTGCAGACGCTCGTAACGACGGCGCTGTCGTCCGTCTTTTCCGTGTATATGGCGCTGGATATTATAGCAAACCCGTCCTTTGCGACGGTTGTCATGTGTCTCGTGAAGATCGTCATAATACTCGGTTGCGGGGCGTGGGGCATGATCGGCGGATGGAACATGAGTTCCGTGCGCGAGGTGGAGGAGCTGAACGCCAAAGCGGACGAGCAGGAACGCTTTATGAAGTGGTGCGAGAGTGCGCCGAAAAAGGAGATGTCGGATGCCGCCGCTGTCGTATCTGCAAGAGCTGTATGACGATTCCCTGCGCTTGCTGCGCTGGCTCGCTTCCGTCCTGAAAGACTGGCGCAACTGGCTCATCTTCGGCGGGGTGTACCTCGTCTTCACCTGCCCGACGTGGCTGGGATGGCTCCTGTACTTTATCACGGGCGACCCGTGGCATCTGACCTATTCGACCGCTTATATGGCGTTTTGGGCGCTTCCTTTGACGCCGCTCATTCCGCTCTGCATCGCCATTACATTGGGCATTCGGAAGCTGTTTCGAAAAAAGTAACAATTTTAGTAACAAAACACACCAAAACCCAGCAAAATACAGAATACTTTATAACAAAAAACAGCCATTTTTGGGGCGTTTTACCCTAAAAATGGCTGTTTTTTCATTTTGGCGCAGAGAAAGGGATTTGAACCCTTGTTACCCTTATGGGGGTAAACACGATTTCGAGTCGTGCGCGTTCGACCGCTCCGCCATCTCTGCAAAAAACCCAACTCGAAAAAGTTGGGTCAGATAATGGTAGCCCCACGGGGACTCGAACCCCGGTTTTCGCCGTGAGAGGGCGACGTCTTAACCGCTTGACCATGAGGCCGTAATCAAAATTGCTAAATTATTATACCATAAAGTTTTGCGTATGGCAAGCTGTTTTCAGCGCAAAACAAAACTTTTTTTCACAAAAAAAGATCCGCATGTGCCGCAGAACGAAAAAGTGTTAACCCGCTTCTCGCAGGTGGGTGCGCCGCTATGCCGCTTCAGACTTTCCGTTCATAAACAGACCTTGCCTATCGGCACAGACCATTTGCAAAGCGCTCCCGAATTTCAAATGTGGATTAAGATAATTCGAACTCCGAACACCGCAGACCGTATCTACAGTTTATGTGGGGCATGCGCCCGTTGTCTTTATATTATCTATTATACTACGTTTTCCGAAAATAGCAACAGAATTGAGCAAAAAATCAATTGTAAAATTTTGCTGAAAAATGCATGGTCTGTCAGGATTTCTTCGCCGCCCGTTCGAGCGCGGTGAGATAGGCGAACATCCGGCTCTCCGAATTCAGCCCGTAGCGCGCTTCCGTCTTGTCGAGCGCGGTCTGTTTGATGGAATCCTTCGTAAACTCCGCAGCAATCGCCACTGCCGCATCCAACGCAATGCCCCGCGCGAGCGCGCCGACCAGGGCGCTCACATATACGTCGCCCGCGCCGTGAAAGGCTCCCTCGATTTTCTCCGTCGCATACCGCCTGACCTCACCGTTCCGGTCGGTATAATATACGGCGCTCTCCGTCCGCCCGTTTTTCACTTCGTCGCAGCCGGTTACGGAAGGGCAGGGGCACAGCGCTTTGAGCTTTTCCATGATCTCCCCATAGCTCGTTTCGGTCACGGAAGCGTAATCGGTGTCCGTCAGGCAGCAAGCCTCCGTGAGATTGGGTACGATGATGTCCGCAATGCGGCAAAGCCCCTTCATCTGTTCGACGAACGGCTTATCGAAATGCGCGTACAGTTTTCCGTTGTCGCCCATGACGGGGTCGACGACCATCGTCCCGCCTTCCTTCAAAAAGTCGCGCTTGATGCTCTTGACCATGTCGATCTGCTCGATACTGCCGAGGTAGCCGCTGACGATGTAGTCGTATTTCAGCCCGAGGCTCTTCCAGTGCGCGAGGATGGCAGGAATATCTTCGCTCAGATCGCGGAAAGTATAGCCTGTAAATCCGCCCGTATGAGTGGAAAGGATGGCTGTGGGCAGAATGTCGCACGTCACGCCCGAAGCCGAAATAATGGGCATGGCAACGGTCAGGGAGCATTTTCCCACGCAGGAGATGTCGTTGACGGCTAAAACGCGCATGAATGTAACCTCGCAAGTGTTTATTTTAAAATTATACATTCGTGCGCACGATTTGTCAAACATTCGTGCGTCATGTAGTATTATTCTCTCGCCCTTTCTTTTGGATTCTGCTGAACAGTAGAGGTGTGTCGTTCGCCGTTGCGGGATAAAGCGGTGGATGCCGTTGCAAATCTATAGACAGAATATTATGAAAGAGGGCAGGTTTACCGGTTTGTAAACTGACGCATTTTCGATAAGATGACTTGCGTTTATCTTAATTGTTACAGCCTGACAAATCATAATGTAGCAAAGATGATGATCGCAAGTAAAACGATAATTCCGACAAGAGATCCGATGGCTATCAATATAGTTTTCGTGAAGCTTTTTGAAGAGAACTCTTGTTTAACTCCTTTGATCAACGCATCGGCGTCAGTAGTATGTTCGTTTATATCCAATACGATAGTCCATTTATAAGATAAACCGACTCTTCCCCATTCCGAACCTTTATTGCCTTTTTTGCAGCACTCTCCATAAAAATTGAATACAAAAACAGCGACGGGAACAAATGTTCTGTCGCTGTTCTTATCAGACCGAAATTATTTTTGTGATAAAGATTCGCTTTTAAGCGAACACGCCGCAATTGATTCAGTGTTCCAAAGATTTTTCGATGTAGGGCGCAACTTCGTCGATGTCGAGGCGGATCTGCGCCATGCTGTCGCGGTCGCGGATGGTGACGGTGTTGTTTTCCAGCGTATCGAAGTCGATGGTGACGCAGAAGGGGGTGCCGATCTCGTCCTGACGGCGGTAGCGCTTGCCGATGGAACCCGCCTCGTCGTAGGTGACCATAAACTTTTTGGCGAGCTTTTTGTACACTTCGCGCGCCTTTTCGGAAAGGTTCTTCTGCAGGGGCAGGACAGCCGCCTTGTACGCCGCCAACGCGGGGTGGAAGTGCATCACCGTGCGCACGTCGCCGCCTTCCAGCTCTTCCTCCTCGTATGCCTCGCACAGCACCGCCAGCATCAGGCGGTCGGCGCCGATGGAATACTCGACGACGTACGGGATATAATGCTCGCCCGTCGCCGGGTCGAGATAATTCATGTTCTTGCCCGAATATTCCTGGTGGCGGGACAGGTCGTAGTCGGTGCGGTCGTGGATGCCGTTGAGTTCCGACCAGCCCATCGGGAAGAGGTACTGGATGTCGCACGCCGACTTCGCGTAGTGCGCCAGCTTGTCGTGGTCTTTAAAGCGGAGGTGTTCCTCTTTGAACCCCAGCCCGAGCAAAAAGTTTTTCGCCTTCTGCTTGTACTCCTCGTAATATTCGAGGTCGGTGCCTTCTTTGCAGAACCACTGGTGTTCCATCTGCTCGAATTCGATGGTGCGGAAGATGAAGTTGCCGGGCGTGATCTCGTTGCGGAACGCCTTGCCGATCTGCGCGATGCCGAAGGGCACCT
>ERZ1643251.4645-NODE-4645-length-11776-cov-4.087706_pt1 | contig 11776 bp, 12 predicted proteins | sample MGYA00579261_ERZ1643251 | MGnify/ENA primary metagenome ERZ1643251 (study PRJEB29033, sample SAMEA4952267) | chicken gut metagenome | biome: Broiler Chicken; feature: Gastrointestinal Tract; material: Caecum | place: Ireland | collected 2018 | study: Broiler... | reverse complement strand
TTTGTCGGCGTCGGGCAGGGGCTGCAGCGCCGCACAGCCCGCAAAGGCGAGTTCGTCGCCTTCGAATTGCAGGACGGAGGCGATGCGGGTGGGAAGCTGTTCGCTGATCCGATAATATTCCTCAAACGCCGCGTCCACGCCGCCCGACGCGGGGAGCAGACAGGAGCCGACGAAGGGAAGTCCGCCGTAGCCGTCGTCCCGGATGACGGTGACGGAGCCCTCCGCGCCCAGACAGCGGGTCTCCGCCTCTTCCTCCCTTTCGCCCGGAAGGACGGGAACGGCGGTGTCGCCGATATAGCCGCGCATTTCCAGCCTGCCGTTCCCCGAGACGGAAATTTCTCCGCCCTCCCCGTTTCCGCGCACGGAGACGGACACCGAATGTTTTTCCTCTTTGAGGGAAGCGCTTATAAAGGTCATGTCGAGCAGGGTTTTCCCGAGTGCGATCGCCGAAGCGCGGGAAAGCACGTGCAGGCGGATCGCCTCCCGCACGATCTCCGTTCCGTCTATGAGGGTGAGGGAGACCTGTCCCCCGCCGATGAGAGTTCTGAGTACGTTTTTCATCTTCGGATACCTTCCGCAAAAAATTACGGGGAAAACGCCGTCTACGCCCTGCGGGCGAGAAAACAGATCCTGTCCGACGTCCTTTCGTCCTCTCCGTACAGCCCCTCTTCCTTCAACAGTTCGAATCCGCTCTTTTGCAGCAGCTCCGCAAGACAGGCGGGCTCGTGAACGTATTGGACGTGCCGTTCGTCCAAACGGTCGAACGCGCCGTCCGGACGGCGGACGAAGAGGGTCACGTCCATCGTCACCCGATCCCCGTCCATGGAATTGAAGGAGAGATAGGTAATGTCCTCCCGGTCGTCCGCACAGACAGTATCTGCAATCTTTTCGCGGAATTTGCGCGGAGAACTCACGTCGAAGAGAAACGCCCCATTTTTATGTAACGCGCTTCTCACGTTTCCAAACGCCGCGGGCAGTTTTTCTTTGGAAATATAGTTGAAACAGTCGTTGACGGCAATGGCGAAATCGAATTTTTCGGGAGTGCGGAAACGGCAGATGTCCCCTTGCAGCCAGCGCAGGGAAATCTTCTCCTCCCGGGCGAGCTGCTCCGCCTTGGCGAGCATCTCGGGGGAGACGTCCAGACCCGTCATCTCATACCCCGCCCGCCGGAAATCGCGCGTGAATCTGCCGCTGCCGCAGCCGATGTCCAATCCCGACCGCGCGGCGGGAAACTTCCCGATCCCGGAAATTAAATACTGCGACCACTTATCATAGCCGCAGTCATCGTTGAGATATTCGAACCATCCGGCAAGCGCGCCGTATGCCCTCTTTCTTTTCATTTTCAGGCTCCTTCCGGAAGGGACCCGGGCGCCCGGATGCGGACGCCCTCCCGCTTCGCCCCGTCACTCGCCGAGCATCTTGGGCGGTTTGCGCTTCTTCTTTCTGCCCTTCTTGTCCGTCTCGTCCTGCAGCGCCTTTTCGCGCTCTTCGAACTGCTTGTTGTATTCGACATAACGGAGGTCGTTCTTGTGTTCTTCCTCGTAGGCGGCGGTGTCCTCCGCGATGTTCTGCTTGCTTTCGCGCAGCCGCTGCAAGTCTTCGCGCGTGAAGGAAGAAGGCAGCTCGTACACCTGCAAAGAGTCGTCGATGGGCTTGATGGGACGGGAGACGAGTTTGGATTTACCCGCCGCGAGAATGACCCGACGGTACTCTGCGGCAGCGGCGCTCTCTCCGCCTTCGGCGGCGCTCGTGCCGTCCTTGTTGTAGATGCCGCGCCCGACCTTCGCGCCTTCGATCTTGGGATTGATGAACTTATCGAACGCCCACTGCCCGAAATCCAGCCAGACGAGCAGAGCGTAGGCAAAGGCAAACAGGAGGACGAAAATCACCCCGATCACCGTGAACAAAGGCAGGAAATCCCCGAGCAGGAATACTCCGAAGGGCAGAAGAGCGAGAAAACCGAAGAAAATCGACTGCGGAAACATGCCTATCGTCATCAGAAAGGAATTTTTGATGAGCGTCCCGATCCCCTGCTTATAGTTGACGCCGAGCGCGATCATCCACAAGGACATCATCGCCGCAAGCCCGATCAGGACCCAGCTGAATGCCTGGGATATGCGGAACATGACCCGCTGAAAGCCGCCGATCTCCTGGACGGCGAAGGTCAGTTCCGCCGTATTGATCAAAAATTTGGCGACGAGCGTAACGAGGCAGAAGAAGAGCGCCGCCTCCAGGGCGTTCCAATAGTTGAGCTTTACCCCCCGCCAGAAATCGTTGGCGACGAAGATGCCTTCCGTCCACACCATGTTGCGGATGACGTACATCCCGCCCGCCAGCCCGATGGCGGCGATAAAGGAAGCGAGGACGAAAGCGCCGTACATGAAGCCGTCCGACTGCAATTTGAGCATTTCCGAAAGCCCCGCCGTGTTCGGCTGCGCCGGATATCCGGTCGTGAGGTTGGAACCGAAGGGATAAATGGCGTTGTTGGTGTTGCCGAGCAACATAAACAGTACGATGATGGCGATCATCGGGATAAAAAAGAGAAGGATGAGAAAATTGACTTTTACGATCTTCCCGAAATTCCCTTTGAAAATATCAAAAAAGAGCTGCCAGCGATTGGTGGGCAACGTGCTGCGCGCATATTCCTCGCTGCGCTCTTTACCTTCTAACATGCGGGCGATAAGCCCCTTTTTTTCCTGTGCCATGTGCGATAACTCCGATGTCTTTCCGGGCTTGTCCCGGACAAATCCGGGCGCTCTGAAACGCCCGACGGATATATTGTACTACAAATCCGCGATTTTTTCAAGGGAAATACGGTGAAAATTTCAAATAAAATTCGCGGGGCGCCAAAAATCTTTGACTTTTGCGCGCGCATATGATAGAATAAATCCGTAAATAGAGGAGCGGGCGAGCATGAGTAACCCGCCGCGGGACGGAAAAGGGAGCGTCCGAAAATGCGCGGCGGAGGGAAAGGGCATCCCCGCCGAGGTGCGGCTCCCCTTTCCGCGCCGGTCATGCGGAATAACATCCGTATGACTGTCACCGTCCGTGATGCGCTATTTATCCCCCTTCCGCGCCTTTCCGCGGGGGGGCGGAAAACACCGGGCATCAGACGGCAAAGCCGTCTTTTTTCTTGCCCTTTATGAAATGAAACCATACAGGAGAACTTTTATGAAACAGTATAACGTGGGCGTCATCGGCGCGACCGGCATGGTCGGACAGCGCTTTCTGCTCCTCCTCTCCTCCCACCCCCTCTTCCGCGTGACCGCGCTGGCGGCGTCCGGGCGTTCGGCGGGAAAGGCGTATGCGGAGGCGGTAAAGGGCAAATGGGCGTTTGAAGGCGAGCCCGTCCCCGCCGCGTTTGCGGACATGGTCGTTTACGACGCGGAAAAGGACATCGGCGAGATCGCAAAGCGGGTGGATTTCGTCTTTTGCGCCGTCAATATGGACAAGGGGGCGACCGCCCGTCTCGAAGAGGAATACGCGAAACGGGAGATCCCCGTCGTGTCCAACAACTCCGCCCACCGCTTCACCCCGGACGTGCCCATGGTCATCCCCGAAATCAACGCCGGACATCTCTCCGTCATCCCCTTCCAGAAAAAGCGGCTGGGGACGAAGCGGGGATTTATCGCGGTGAAATCCAACTGTTCGCTGCAATCCTATGTCCCCCTCCTGCACCCCTTGAAGAAATTCGGCATTGTCCGCGCCGCCGTCTGCACCTACCAGGCGATCTCGGGCGCGGGCAAGACCTTTGCCACCATGCCGGAAATTATCGACAACGTCATCCCCTACATCGGCGGCGAAGAGGAAAAGAGCGAGAAAGAACCCCTCAAAATCTGGGGAAAGATCGAAAACGGGAAAATTTGCCCGGCGGACGCCCCCGTCATCACGGCGCAGTGCTTCCGCGTCCCCGTATCGGACGGGCACACGGCGGCGGTGTTCGTATCCTTTGAAAAAAAGCCGACGAAAGAAGAAATTTTAGAGGCCTGGGCGTCTTTCCGCGGCGAGCCGCAGGAACTTTCCCTCCCCTCCGCCCCCGCGCGGTTCATCCGCTGTTTCGATGAGGAAAACCGCCCCCAGCCCAGGCTCGACCGCATGGAGGGCAGGGGCATGAGCGTATGCGCGGGCAGGCTGCGCGAAGACAGCGTGTTCGACTGGAAATTCGTCGGGCTTTCCCACAATACCCTGCGGGGCGCCGCGGGAGGCGGCGTGCTGCTCGCCGAGCTTCTGGCGGCGAAGGGTTATTTCGACTGACGGCGGCATGCGCATAACGGCATATATACATATAATATAAATACAATAAAAATCGGAAAAGATCCGGAGGAAAAGAATATGACGGGATTTTTACAGGGAACCGCCACCGCGATGATCACCCCTTTCGCGGGAAGCGGCGTGAACTTTGACGCATTCGGCGAGATGCTCGAATACCAGATCGCGGGCGGGACGGACATGTTGGTCATTCTCGGCACGACGGGCGAACCCGCGACGATGACGGAGGAAGAAAAGACCGCCGTCATGGAATTTGCCGTGAAAAAGGCAAAGGGAAGAATCAAACTCGTGTTCGGCTGCGGCAGCAACTGCACGGCGCACGCCGTGGAAGCCGCCAAAAGAGCCGCGGAAATCGGCGCGGACGGGCTGCTCGCCGTCACCCCCTATTACAACAAATGCACGCAGAACGGACTCGTCGCCTATTACGAAAGCGTGTGCGGCGCGACCGATCTGCCCGTCATCGCTTACAGCGTCCCCTCCCGCACGGGGGTGGAGATCTTGCCCGCGACGATGGAAAAACTCGCCGATATCCCCAATATGGCGGGATTGAAGGACGCGGGCGGAAACATGTCCAGAACGATGGACACCCTGCGGCGCATCCGCGGAAAATGCGACCTGTATTCGGGCGAAGACGCCCTCAATCTGCCCATTCTCGCGGTGGGCGGCAGCGGCGTCATCTCCGTCCTCTCCAATCTCGTCCCCGCCGACGTCAAAAAGATGTATAGCCTTCTGAAATCGGGCAAGGCGGAAGAGGCGTTTGCTTTGGCGGACAGACTGCTGCCCCTCGCGCAGGCGTGTTTCGTGGAAGTCAATCCCATCCCCGCCAAGGCGGCAATGAACCTTTTGGGATTTGCCGCGGGCACCCCCCGCGCGCCTCTGAGCGAAATAGAGCCGGAAAATCTCGAAAAACTCAGAGCGGCGATGAAAAATTACGGATTGAAGGTGAAAGCATGAGCGAAAAGACAAAGATCATCATCTGCGGCATTTCGGGAAAGATGGGCGGGAACGTCCTCTCCCTTCTGGAAAACGACGGCGAAGCGGAAGCGGTGTGCGGGGTCGATCCCTTTGTAAAGCCCCTTTCCGTGCCCGTCTACAAACACTTTGACGAAATCAAAGAGGACGCGGACGTCATCGTCGATTTCTCGTCGGCGGAAAACCTCAGAGAGCGGCTGGAATACGCCGGACAAAAACATCTCGGCATCGTTTTGGGCTCCACGGGATTCACGGCGGAGGACAACGCGATGATCGAGGAATACGCCAAGGAAATCCCCCTCTTCAAGACGGCAAACCTCTCTATCGGCGTCAATCTGATGCAGAAACTCGTCAAAGCGGCGGCACAGGTACTCGGCGACGCCTTCGACATCGAAATTATCGAACGGCACCATAATCTCAAAAAGGACGCCCCTTCGGGAACGGCGCTCATGCTCGCCGATTCCGTCAACGAAGTCTTTGACGGCAAAAAGCGGTATGTGGAAGGCAGAAGCGGCATCGTGGGTCCGCGCGAGAAATCGGAGATCGGCATCCACGCCGTGCGCGGCGGCACGATCGTCGGCGAACACGAAGTGATGTTTGCGGGCGAAGACGAGATCCTCACCGTTTCCCACAGCGCGCGCAGCAAGCGGGTGTTTGCGGCGGGCGCGGTCAAAGCCGCCAAATTTCTGAAAGGCAAAGCGCCGGGCAGGTACGACATGAACGACCTCCTCGCCGAGAACGCCGAATAATTCCGACCCATATAAACACGGCATCCCCCGCAGAAATTCTGCGGGGGATGTTTTCAGAATACGTTTGTCCCGACCGACGCGCCGTTCACTCTCCCGGTACGATTGCCAAAATCATGCTTTCGGTCGATTCGTCATAGGTCACTTCGTATATGATTTGAGAATTTCCCGTCGTATAGCCCTCAAAGTAAATTTTGTCCTCTCTTTCCACAATGTCCGCCTTAAAACTGACATAGCCGCTCGTCCATTGCCGCGCTTTGTTTCCCTTTATTTCCCAACAGAAGGACGTGCGCGGATCGGAATCTCCTTCATAAAGCACAAAATATCCGTCCGTAACGGCTCCTTCCGGGCAATAACAGCCGTTTGGTATCACGCCCGATTCCGAACATCCGAAAAGGCAACCGGCGAACATCGCCGACAAAATGGGAATAAACAGCTTTTTCGCATTTGTTTTCATAATCTTTCCCCGATTATATGAAATATGACTATTTCCAAACTTAATTGATCAATATTATTAAAGATATTTATTTTTTCGTTATTTGTTTTTGTCTAACTCGGTTTTACGAAAACGATAAGCCTTAATTGCTCGGGAAAATATGCAAAATACGTCCAATTTATTTCAAGCCATTCATACCGATTTTCAAAATCGGGAATATATTCTTCCGGAATATTTTCGCTGAAATGAAGTTCCAAAAGGCCTAAACCTACATTTAAGAAATCATCCTCATAACTTGTGTCTTTTTCGGTTGAAAAATTATTCTCTTTCAACCAATCGACCGGCTCTTTTTCAAAATCAAAGACAGTATAATTTTCATGCCTTCCGGGATGAAACGTCGTATCACAGTAATGATATAATACTCTTGCTTCTTCGGGAATTTCAATTCCCGTATTATGACTTATTGTCGACCTGACGTCATGTTCATTAGTGCACCCGGTCAGCAAAAACAGACAAAGCGCTATAAAAATCGCCATACCCGCGCAGAGAAATTTCCCGACGCCTCCTTGCCTCCGCGAAGCGCATCTTTTTTGAACGGACATTTCCGTTTACCTCCCATATTCTTTCGTTTTTCCCTACATTATATATGACGCATTGTCACGCCCGTTTTTACGCAAATTTTTGAAAATTTCCGTAAAAAAAATTTTTTCGGCCCCTCCGATATGTAAAAAACCGGGATACAGCCCGGTCTTTTAACGTCGTATTCTGTTTACAGAGAGGCGATCGCCCCGTCGATGCGGGAAAGCGTCCGCTCTTTGCCCAAAATCTGCATGATCGTCCAGAGGTCGGGCGTGTTGGAAAGCCCGGTCGCGGCGATGCGGAGCATTTCCGCGACGTCCGAAACGCTGCCGGGATAGGCGTCGGGATTCGCCTTATACGCCTTCATGTCGGAGGCAAAGCCGTTTTCGTCGGCGAGCGCCTTGACCTTGGCAAACCATGCGGAGGAATCGTCCGCGGGGTCGTAAGAGGCTTTGAAGCCTTCCAGCACCGATCTGACGACTTCGGGCGCATAACGGAAATCGTATTCGGGCGCGAAGGTATCGTCGAAGAAATAGGACAGGAGGGAAACCGCCTGTTTTGCCGCGACGAAGTCCTTACGGCGCTTTTTGCCGCCGATGCCCATGCACAGGGAAAGGACTTTCAGCATATATTCCCGATCGGAAAAATGCCCTTTTTCGGCGTCCGTTCCGTAGTGCTCCGCCCAGTCTTTGAGGAAATCGAACATCTCTTCGGCGGAGAGGGAGGAAAGCGCCGTCTTGGACACGTCGTTGAGTTTGAGGATGTCGAACAGCGCGCCGCTTTTGCCCATCTTGCCGATGGAAAATTTGAATTCTTCCAGCGGTTTGTCGGGGAATTTCAGCCGCCATTCCTCAAAATTGGAATTGAGCAGCGTCATCATATAGGTGCGGACGGCGAGCGGATGATACCCCTCTTCGCGGTAGAAGGTGAGAGAGGCTTCGGGGTCCTTGCGCTTGGAGAGCTTGCGGCGGATCTCCCCGTCCACCTTCTGAATGGAACAGTTGTGGCCGTATTCGGGCAGGCGGAAGCCGAGCACCTTGAAAAGTTCGATATGGATGGGCAGGGACGGCAGCCATTCCTCCCCGCGGATGACGAGATTGGTGCGCATCAGATGATCGTCCACGGCGTGCGCGAAATGATAGGTGGGGATGCCGTCCGATTTCAGAATGACGACGTCCTGGTTATTTTCCGTAACCGTGATTTCCCCTTTGATCGCGTCGCGGAAGGTGTGTTTGACTTCGACGTTCCCCTGCGAGCGCAGGCGGATGACGTACGGCTTTTTCGCCGCGAGATTGGCGAGGATCTCCTCTTCCGTAAGATTGCGGCAGCGGGCAAATTCCCCGTAATAGCCGGGAAGCAGTTTGTTTTCCGTCTGATATTCGCGCGTCTTTTCCAGCTCCTCTTCCGTGCAGAAGCAGGGATAGGCGAGACCGCGGCGGATGAGGTCTTTGGCATAGGCGTGATAGATTTCCGCGCGCTGACGCTGATAGTAAGGGCCGTAATTGCCCGAAAGTTCCGCGCCTTCGTCGAAGCGGATCCCGAAATATTGCAAAGAGGAGTGAATGACGTCCACCGCCCCCTCCACTTTGCGCTTGTCGTCCGTATCTTCGATACGCAGGTAAAACACCCCGCCGCTCTGGTGAGCGATGCGTTCGTTGGCGATCGCCACATACAAATTGCCCAGGTGCATAAATCCCGTGGGGCTGGGCGCAAGGCGGGTGACCTTCGCCCCCTTGGGAAGATCCCGTTCGGGATAGAGCTGCTCGTAATATCCGAGCGGTTTGACGTTTTCGTCGGGAATGAGAATATCCGCAAGTCTGTTCCAATCCATGTCCTTCACCTTACTTTATTATTTTTTGCGGGGGGGGGATACGGGGCGAATCGCCCGCCCGCCGCTTACGAGAAAAAATCGAGATTCTTGGGAGAGATTTCGCAAAGTCCGTTTTCGATGCCGTGCACCGTCTCCACGACCTTGTCGCAAAGGGGGGTATCCACCGAACACTTGTCCCCGAGACGGCTCACCGCGCCGTCTATGTAATCGATTTCGCAGCGCTTCCCCTTTTCGAGATCGCGGAGCATGCCGGAGACGAGAAGTTTATGCCTGCGCATCGCAATCGGGAGAAGAAAGAGCGCCTTCTGCGTCCCGAAAAAGCCGGGCGCGCCGAGCAGCTTTTCCATGTCGTGCCCCTGTATCTTTTCCAATTTCACGCCGAGTTCGGAGGCGACCGCAAAGCACTCCCGCAGGATGCCGAGCGCGAGGGCGCGGCTCTTCCTGCCCTTCGCGATCTCCCCGAAAGTGAGCCCCGTGACGACCGAAAGCCCCGAAAAAGCGGCGTTTATCGCAAGTTTGCTCCACCGCGCGCCCGCGAGATTTTCGGTGACGGTGACGAAGGCGGGATTGCCCGTCACCTCCCCCACGGCGGAGAGGATTTCCCGGATCTCTTTGAGCTTCCCGCAGCGCCCCGACCAGCTGCCGATCTCCATCGTCATGGCGGAGGGGTCGGAGGTCAGTTCCGCCGTCCCGTCGCCGACGAGATTGGCGCCCCAGGCGCAGACCGCGCCGTATACCCGATCTTCTCCCACGATTTCAGCGAGCAGTTCTTCGGGAAGGCCGTTCTGCGCGGAGACGAGCGCGCCGTCCGCTTTGAGAAAATTTTTCAGAAATCCCGCCGTCCGCGCGTTGTCCTTCTGTTTGGTCATGAGAAAAATGACGTCGTACTGTCCCGTCATCTCTTCGGGCAGCAGGGCGTTGACCTGTTTGGTATAGGTATCCCCCGTCGCCGCGCACAGGATGCGCGCCCCTTTTTCCTCCATTGCCCGAATGTGTTCGCGGTTGCGGCTTACGAGGTCGACTTCGGCGTCCAACCCGCAGTCGGACAGAAATCCGCCCAGAACGGTACCCATGGCGCCCGCGCCGTATACTGCGATTTTCATCTGTTCTTTCATTTTTCCATTCTCTCCGTAAGGATACGCACCGTTTCCGCGACGTCCTTTCCCTCCGCGTCCACGGCGATGTCCGCATATTTTTCGTAGAGCGGCGTCCGCTCTTCGTACAGATCTTTCAGGGTGTACCCCTCTTTCATCGCGACCCCCCGCCCTTTCGGGTCGGACAGCCGCCTTTCGATTTCCGTGCACGGCAGGCGCAGGTAGACGATCCTCCCGATCTCTTGCAGATGCGCCATCGCGCGCTTGCCGTAAACGACGCTTCCGCCCGGCGCGATCACGCAGTTTTCGGCAGAGAGGCGGGCATTGACCTCTTCTTCGAGCGCGAGAAAACCCTCCGTCCCCCGCTCCTCTATGATCTGTTCCAGGGACTTGCCCTCCCGCGCGCGGATGAGGTCGTCGCAGTCGACAAACGGCGCCCCGAGCGCTTCCGCCAGCGCCCGGCCCACCGTCGTCTTGCCCGAGCCGGGCATGCCGATGAGAACGATGTTGCTTTTCCGACCTTTCATTTTCCGAATACCCTGCCGATGCCCTCTACCATGTCCGCGTCTGCGGGCGCCCATTCGGCGGCGTTCAGTCCGGACGGGGACATCCAGCAAAAACTTTCGTGTTCTTTCAGGACGAAAGGAGAGAGGCGCTCGCATTCGTAGACAGACAGCGTGATGATGAAATCGGGATATTCGAAAGTGGTCTTTGCGAACAGCGCACCGACCTTCACGTCGAGATCGAGTTCCTCTTTGAGTTCCCGCTTGACCGCCTCTTCCTCCGTCTCCCCCTCTTCGATTTTTCCGCCCGGAAATTCGTATTTGTGGGCAAGATAGGGATAGGGGCTTTCCCCCCGCTTTGCCGCGAACAGCCTGCCTCCTTCGAAGAGCAGCGCCGCGGCGACCCGGATATGTTTTTTCATTTGATTTTCTCCAAGCCGAGATAAGCGCAAAGCAAGGAGATCGTCGCATACATGCCTTTGAGATGGGTTCTCTCCATGCCGTGAGAGGCGTGCACGCCCGGGCCGATCAGCCCGCCCTTGACGTCCGCGCCCGCGCCCCACGCCGCGCCCACGTCCGAGCCGTAAAAGGGATAGACGTCCGCCGCATAGTCGATTTTGTTTTCTTTGGCGAGCGAGATCAGCCGTCCGACCATCTCGTAATCGTAAGGTCCGTGGCTGTCCTTGACGCAGACGGACACCTGCGTCTCCTTGCAGGCGAGATCGGCGCCCACACAGCCCATGTCCACCGCGAGCAGCTCGTCCGCGTCCCCCGCGACCGTCGCCGCGCCGTGCCCCACCTCTTCGTAATTGGTGAAGCAGAAATCGGTGTCGTATTCGGGGCGCAGCCCCTCCGCGCGCATGATCTGAAGTGCCGTCAGAAGGCAGACGCTGCCCGCCTTGTCGTCGAGAAAGCGGGATTTGATAAACCCGCTCTCCGTCACGGTCGTCTTGGGATCGAGCGCGATCGGCGAGCCCGTGCGGATGCCGAGCGCCGCGACGTCCGCGGCGGAAGAGACCTCTTCGTCCAGGCGGACGAACATCGTGTTTTCATTGCGTTCGAGCGTCCCCGAATCCTTGTAGACGTGGCAGGAACAGGAATCGGACAGAAAGGTGCCCGTATAGACCTTGCCGCCGTCGGCGTAAATGCGGCAGTATTCCCCGTCGAAGGTGGGCAGAATGGGGCCACCCAAACGGGTGAAGCGGATTTTTCCGTCCGCGGCGACCGAGCGCACCATGGCGCCCAGCGTGTCCGTATGCGCGGACACCGCCCGTTTCAATCCCTTTTTCGCGCCCGGAACGGAAACTTTTACCAGCCGTTTGTTGGTCGTTTCGCCCTTATAGCCC
>ERZ1643251.4644-NODE-4644-length-11776-cov-6.004948_pt1 | contig 11776 bp, 14 predicted proteins | sample MGYA00579261_ERZ1643251 | MGnify/ENA primary metagenome ERZ1643251 (study PRJEB29033, sample SAMEA4952267) | chicken gut metagenome | biome: Broiler Chicken; feature: Gastrointestinal Tract; material: Caecum | place: Ireland | collected 2018 | study: Broiler... | reverse complement strand
GTGCGAAAGCCCCAAGTGTGCATCTTATAAAAGCGGAAATAGAAACAGAGGTATCTCCAATAGTTGGAAGTGAAAAACAGTCAGAAGAATTAGTAAACTACTTACTTTCTAATTTTGAAGACGACCCAACAAAAATTTGGGAATCAAATATCTTTGGAAGAAGCTTACATGAACTCGTAAACGAAGGCTTACAAACAAAGCTTGCAAAGATGCCTGTAGACGCACAAGCTAAACTTCAAGAAACACTAGAACGTATCGTAAACGAAGGCAGTGGCGGATTAATTTGCATAATCCTTTAATGAAACAAGGGGACGGTTCTTCCGTCCCACTTTTGAACTTTAGGGACACTCCTTTTTGTTCAAGTTTTTGAACTTTTAGGAGTGTCCCTTTTGTTTAAGTTAGTCTATTCTTTTATATGAAAAAGTATAAATTCCTTCTAATCCCCATAGAGCTCCTTGAGCTGCACTTGTTGTTTCCAATTTTAATTCTATTTGGTTATCTTTTAATGTAATTGTACCATTTCCACTTGTTCCCCAATTATCTGTGTATGTGAACGTTCCTATTCCGTCTGTTAAATCAACTGTTATGTCATCAAGTTTTGCTTCTCTTTGTGTTGGGGCTGGACTTGTTAAAGTAAAGTCAAATCTTATTTGATCTACTGTATATCTTTCTACATCAAGTTCTGCAATACTTGTATTTATATTAGAGCTCATATGACTTTGAAACTCTTCATCTGTTATTTGGTTGTCTTCTTTTCTATCTAATATTCTATCAATTTCCTCTGCATTAGTATATTCTTCTTGGCTTATATACCATTCTCCAACGTAATTTATTCCACTTGACATGTTTCCATTATCCGTACTAGTTCCATTTGTATTAGGATCTATTACCGAATTAGTTCCATCAGTAGGGGTTGCCTGTCCAACTGTATTAGTATTGTCTATAAGATTTGATACGTCATTTCCATTTTCTATTGAATTTACGTCTGTTACAGTTTGCTCTTGCTGAGCATTCTCCTTTTTTAATTCATCTAATTCTCTATTAGCGTCCCATAAAGCATATCCGAATATTGCAACTACAACTAAAAGAATTACCACAAAAATTATAATGTTACTCTTTTTCATGTTACATTCCTCCTTTATACTAAATATTTTTCTTATTTAGAATTTTATTTATAAAAATAATATATTTTTACAAAACAAGTATATCATATATCTTTTTAATTTGCTACATTTTTTTATTTTTATGCAATTTTTTCTTTTTCTGTACAGAAAATCCAAATCTACCTATTTTTCTACCCAAGCTATAATAATGTCCATTTGAATATGCTATTAAATTGCATTTTGAAATGTCAAAAGCGCCTTTTTCATCTATATATTTTTCATCAGCATCTATTGATAAAACTTCTGCTACAAACATATGATGGCTTCCAAGTTCTCGTATTTCTTTCACCTTACATTCAATTGCAACAGGGCTTTCTTTTATAACAGGGCATTTAACAAATTCAGCTTTTTCTTTTGTAAGATGCATTTCTTTGAACTTATCTACTTTAGCTCCAGTTTTTACCCCACACCAGTCAGTCGCATATGCAAGTTTTTCATTTGTAAGATTAATAACAAATTCGCCTTGTTCCTTTATTAAATTATATGAATATCTCTCCGGTCTTACAGAAATATAGCACATAGCAGGATTTGTATTAATTATCCCCGTCCATGCCACAGTCATAATATTAGATTTTTCCATCGTTCCACATGATACCATCACAGCTGGAAGTGGATAAATAAATGTTCCAGCTTTCCATATTCTTCTGCTCATTTTTCCTCCTGTTTTACAAATTGCATTTATTTTTTAATTTATCATATATGTTATCAAAAAAAGTAAATAAAAACAATTATTTTTTCAATTTTTTTATTTTTATACATATTTTCATTTTATTGGGAAAAAATAAACATAAACATTTAAGGAGGATTAATACTTACTTATGAAAATTGCTGAAAATTTCAAAAAAATATTTTTCCCAAGTGAAGAACCAACCCATCATTTTACTTTACCTGCCAATAATGAAGTTGTACCCAATAACAATAAAGTTGCAGATGAAGTTGATGATGTAAAAGAAATATTTCCAAGTATTGACGTTAATATTGATTATATTAAAGTAAAGTATAATCTTTTAATAAACAGCGATATAATGCTCCGTGAATTCATCTTGACTGCACGTAATAAACAGTATAGAGCTTTTTTGCTTTTTATTGATGGAATGGTGGACATAGATTTAGTTAATAACTACGTTTTAAAGCCTTTGATGTTAAAAAATTCTGCTAACTCTTTTGAGGGGAATCAAAACCAAGTAGTCTCTGAAGCTGTAACTAATAATATTACTGTTAGAAAAGTAAAGAAATTTGATATAAAAGAATATATCTACAATTCACTTTTGCCTCAAAACAATGTAAAAATAAGGACAGAGTTTTCCGATGTTTTCTCTAGTGTTAACGCTGGTGCTTGCGCTCTTTTTGTTGATACTTTGAATATAGCTTTTGACATAGATATTAAAGGATTTAAATCAAGAAGTGTAGCCAAACCTGAAAACGAGGTTGTTATACGCGGTCCTCAAGAAGCTTTCGTTGAGAATATTCGTGTTAATACTACTCTTATTCGTAGAATTGTAAATAATGAAAATCTAATAGTAGAAAATTTAAAAATTGGCAATGTCAGCAAAACAGTGTGTTCGTTATGCTACATGAAAAATATTGCTAATGATGACCTTGTTGCCGAAGCTAGGTACAGATTAAATAATATCAATATCGATTATCTTGTATCTTCTGGACAATTAGAGCAACTTTTTGAAGACAATAGTAAATATAGCTTACCACAAGTAATTGCTACAGAAAGGCCTGATAAAACTGCAACACATCTTTTGGAAGGACGAATTGCAGTTCTTGTTAATGGCAGTCCTTATGCCTTAATTGTTCCAGCAGTATTTATAGATTTTTTAGAATCACCTGAAGATAATAATATAAAATTTCAATTTGCAAATTTACTAAAGTTAATTAGAATTGCCTCATTTTTAATTACATTATTACTTCCGGGTATATATGTTGCCATAACCAGCTTTCATCAAGAGTTTATTCCAACAGAACTCCTCTTTGCAATTGTCGCATCTCGTGCATCTGTTCCTTTTTCTATAATATTTGAAATTATTATTATGGAATTATCATTTGAACTTATACGAGAGGCAGGTCTAAGAGTTCCATCACCTGTCCGGTCCGACAATTGGTATAATTGGCGCCCTGATAATTGGTCAAAGTGCTGTTGAAGCTGGAATAGTTAGTCCTATACTTATTATAATTGTTGCAATAACTGGTATAACCTCATTTGCTATTCCTGACTATTATTTAGCATTTCACTGTAGAGTAAGTAGATTTGTATATATTATTTTGGGATATTTTGCAGGACTTCTTGGAATTGCAATTGGTGCTTTCGTGCATTTACTAATTGCAACTAAAATAAAATCTTTTGGTGTGTCTTATCTTGACCCATATATTCCATCAAAAGGCAAAGTCTTTAATGGTATATTTAATGCTCCATCATGGAAAAGAGAAAAAAGATCCGATTTTTTAGACACCAAAAGAGAAGAAAAACAAGAACATATCAGTATGAAATGGAAATATCCAAATTCTTAATTTTTCAACTGCTTTGTGATATTTTCAAATTTGAATTAGGATAGTTTTGTTTATATGATAATTGGTTATAGGTCATCCATTTATATAAAACCTAAATATTTTATAAAAGGATGAAATTTGTATGAACTATACTAAACTTGGTAATTTTGAAGCAATTTGTCTTATAGTAGTACTTTTCATTAATCATATTGTTTTAAATTTACCACAAATGATTTTAAATAGTAGTGGTACCGCTTCTATTTTAAATTGTATTTACGTTTTTGCATTGGTATTAATTTTAGGAATTTTAATATTAAAACTATTAAAGAATTTTGCCGGATTAGATATTATCGATATTTCTGAATATTTAGGTGGCAAAGTTTTGAAAATTTTAATAGGCACTCTTTGCATATTCTACCTAATATTAGAAACCGCATTTTTAACTAGAATGTTTTCCAAAAATCTATTTTTAGTATATTTCAATAATTACCCTCTTACCTTTATAATTTATCTATTTTTGTTCGTCGCAGTCATTGCTAACATAATGGGTAAAAAATCGATAATAAAAACAAATACAATAATAGTTCCAATAGCATTAATTAGTTTATTGTTTACTTTTATATTTGTAATAGATTTATTAAGAATTGAACGTTCTCTTCCTTTATTTGCTAATGGTGCTAGTAGCATTTTTCTTTCAGGTGCAAGCAATATATTTGCATTTAACGGATTATTTTTCTTATATTTTATATCACCCATGTTAAATAAAAAGGTGGATACTGCTAAAATTACATTCACATCAATTTTAATATGTGGAATTTTTCTAGTCTTGTCTATTGCTACATTAGTATTTGCTTTCTCAGATATTTACGATATAAACAGAATTTCACCAATGTATTTCATTATTGTAAATAGTAGGCTCACTGCATTTTTAGAAAGACCTGAAGTATTATTTATATTTATATGGACGCTTGCTCTTATGTCTTTTATAAGCATTGCTGTGATGTTTTGTTTAAATATTTTCAAGAAACTAACAAACATGAAAGAAGCCAAATCGCTATCAGTAGCAGTTTGTTGCATTATATTTATTGTATCTCTGTTAATAAATAATGTATTTGCTTTGGAAACTATTGCAAATGCCTTTTATAAATATGGTAGTTTAATAATGGTGTTTGGAATTCCAATATTAATTTTAATAGCCGCAAATATAAAAAAGAAAGTAAAAAAGAGCAGTATAGTTATGAAAAATGCGCCTCCTCTTAAAGAGTGAGAAAATAGCATTTTGTAAAATCAACTTGAAAGGAGTTTTCTATGAACCAAAAGGTAAGAAAAGTATTTGCAATTATTATACTTGTTATTCTGCTTATTCTATCTACTAGTTCATACTATGGCATCAAAGGTATAGATAATCTAGCATATGTTGTAGCAATTGGTCTTGATGTTGGAGATACAGAAAAATTAAAGCTTAGTTTGCAAATCTCTGTGCCAAATAACGGAGGTGGTGATTCCGGTTCATCTTCTCAGTCATCTTCGGTTGTTGTTGACTCTATCGACTGTTCATCTATAAATACTGGTATCAATTTGTTTAACAGCTACCTTGGGAAAGAAGTAAATTTATCTCATTGTAAAGTTTTGATAATCTCTGAAGAGCTTGCTGCACAGGGTGTAAATGAGTTTCTATATACTCTTATAAATGATGTACAGTTCCGAACAGATTCCAACATTATTATAAGTAAATGTGATGCAAGAAGTTATCTTGAATATTCTGCTCCGTTGCTAGATAAAGTATCAGCAAGATATTATGAAATTGCACCAACTTCTAGTGAATACACTGGCTATACAGAAAGTATTACTTGTAATGAATTTTTCTCCGCGATAAATGCAGATTTTGCAGAACCTGTCGCTATACTTCGGATCAATTAATAATGGAAGTACTCAAAAGACATCTTCAAAAGTTTCTTCAGGAACCTCAAGCTATTATAGTGCTGGTCAAACTCCTATTTCAGGTGAACCAGGAGTAGAAACCATGGGACTTGCTGTATTTAATAAGGATAAATTGGTTGGAGAATTAAATGGTTTTGAATCAATTTGCCATTTAATAGTATCAAATAAATTAAAAAATGCTCAAATACGAGTACCTAGTCCAATAGAGGAACTCGAATATATAGATTTATATCTTGAGCCAAATGGCAGCACAAAAAATTCAGTCTCCTTAGTAAATGGCTCCCCATACATTACTGTAAAAGTTAAGCTTACAGCTATAATGCAGTCAATGAATGAAAATATAAATTTGAAAGACGATGATATAGTCTCCAAGATAGAAACATCTGCTCAAAACTTTCTAACCGAACATATAAATAATTATCTATATAAAACTTCAAAAGAGCTACATGCGGATATTGATAGTTTCGGTTTATATGCTTTGAAATATTTTTATACTAAGCAAGAAGCAGATAATTACAATTGGCTTAGCCATTATAAAGATGCATTCTTTGATATAGATGTACAAGTAAATTTGCGTTCAAGCTATTTATTAGTAAATACATCTGAGAATAAATCTGAAAAATAAGGTATACAAACGTGGCTTTACCACATATGTACAAGAGTATATAAGCTCAAAATAGAAAAATAAGAAAGGAATAAAAATGAATCTCGTAGTATTTTTGACATGTATATATGCATTTTTAGAAATAACTATAACAGGTTATATAGAATACACTGAAAACAAAAACAAAGCTACAGGTATAATACTTTATGCCTTAGCCTTGTTTTGCCTAATTGCTCCTAACTTCGTAGTTTAGATTAAACTTGAACTTGAACAGAAGGGACACTCCTTTTTGTTCAAGGAATTAAGGTCTGTCCCCTTGTTCCACTTTTTCGAAATCGATTTGTCTGCTGAGCTTGTCCGCTCTAATAACACGTACACGCATTTTGTCTCCAATGTGATACATTGTTTTTGTTTTTTCTCCTTGTAATGTTTTCATATTTTCATCATAAATAAAGTATTCATCTCCTAATTTGTCAAATCTAACTAATCCTTGGGCAGTATTATCTAATTCAACAAATACTCCAAATGATGTTATACTTGATATTATTCCATCATATTCTTCTCCAATATGTCCTTCCATATATTCTGCTATTTTTATATCTACACTTTCTCTTTCAACTTTTTGTGCTATTTTTTCACATTCGGATGAAATTTCTGCGTATTTTGTAGCTTGTGTAGAATATTTTTCTTTTTCTTCTTCACTTAAGATATAGCTTTGTTTCAAATATCTTGATATTATTCTATGAATGAATAAATCCGGATATCTTCTAATTGGTGAAGTGAAATGGCAATAATATTTACTTGCAATTCCAAAATGCCCTTTATTTTCACTTTCATATCTTGCAACTTTTAAAGTTCTAAGAATTAAGTTTGATATAACTCTTTCTTCTGGTTTTCCTTTTGCTTCATTAAGTACGTGTGCAAATGCAGTCGGATGAACTTCTTCATTATTACACTTTACTCTATATCCCATATTAAATAAAAATTTGTTGAGTTCTTTTACTTTATCAATGTCTGGATTTTCATGCACTCTGTATATAAAAGGAGCCTCTAGCCAGTAGAATTTTTCTGCAATTGTTTCATTTGCTGTAAGCATGAATTGCTCTATAATTTCATTTGCAAAATACATCTCATATTTAGTAATATCTATTGCAAATCCTCTTTCATCTAATATTACCTTGGTTTCCGGCAAATCTAAGTTTAAACTTCCGTCTTTACTTCTTCTATCTTTCAATATATGTGCCAATTCTTCCATTAATTTAAAATGAGAAATATATTTTTCATACCTTTTTACTACTTTTTTGTCCGAATTATCTAGTATTTTTTGTACATTTGTATAACTCATTCTTTCTGTAACTCGAATTACACTCTTAAACACATCAGAAGATACGACCTTTCCCTTTTGGTCTATTTCCATAACGCAAGATATAGCAAATCTATCTACTCCTGCATTTAAGCTACAAATCCCATTAGAAAGTTCAGTTGGGAGCATTGGAATTACTCTATTTAACATATATACGCTTGTACCTCTTACAAGTGCTTCCTTATCTAATAAAGAACCTTCTTTTACATAGTAACTAACATCAGCAATATGAACTTCTAAAATATAATTTCCATTATCTAGTTTTTGCACATTTACAGCATCATCTAAATCTTTTGCATCTTCGCCATCTATCGTGAAAATCTCTTGATTTCTTAAATCTTTTCTATTTGCTATATCATTTTCATCAATTTCTTGTTTTATTTTTTTTGCTTCTTTTACAACTTCAACAGGAAAATCATATGGCAGACCATACTCTTTAACAAGTGATAGCATATCGACACCAGCTTGGTCTATGTACCCTATAATTTCAATAATTTTACCTTCTGCACTTTTTCCATTCTTAGGTTGTTTTGTAATTTCCACAACAACTTTTTGATTATTCTTAGCCTTCAAAGCATTCTTCTTGGAAACATATATATCTGTTCCTAGTTTCTTATCATCTGGAACAACAAAGCCAAAGTTCCTGCTTTTCTGATAAGTTCCAACAATTTGCTTTTTATCTATAATATTTTTTTCCATTATTTGTTTTTCCCTTCCTTAACCCCAAATTGATTTGAAACTCGGGGACAAATTTAAATGTATCCCCAGCGTTTCACTGATTTAAATAAAAAAACATATATAACAAAAATTGCTATATATGTTTTTTTATTGTATATTTTAAAATAATTTACTACATTACAAATAAAATTGAAAGTACTATTGCAAGAACCACAAACAAAACGCCAGTTACAACTGTCATTCTTTTTATTCTACCTTCTTTAGTTCTACCCTTGTTTTGCTCGTAAAAGTTATTTGCTGCAGCACCTGTAACTGTTTGAGAAGCTCCATTAGAGTCTTTTGTTTGAATAGTTGCAAGTACTATTAATACTATACAAATAATAACATATATAACTAAAATAATATTTCTTATAATTTCAACCATTTTTAATTCAATCCTTCCTAAAAAGCGGTAATTTTTTTGTAACAGTAATATTGTAGCATATAATTTTACTTAATGCAAGAGTTTTTTGTTATTCCTTTTTAAAATATATTTTTTACATTAAGTCTTGTTTTGTCCTGTATGTGTTCTAGAATAAACACACATTTTTCTAGTTCTGGCAAAATTTCATCATATCTACCTATTTCTCCAAATCCTTTCATTGTAAAAATTTGAGTCTCCACTTTTTCTAATTCGTCATGTTCTATATAATATGCCAATTTTTCTTGGCATTCATTCCATGTATTTTCTATATCTCGTATTTTTGTATTAACATCATTAGATAAATTTTTGCTATCTTCTTTCTCTGCGGCCAAGCTTGTCTCTTTCAAAATATCTAACTTTTGGTTCATTATACTTACACATTTTTTTGTATAATTTTGTGTAATAATATTAGTTACTATTATTAATATAAAAATTATTATACAAATAATTAATTCTTTTTTCACAGCTTCCTCCAACTCTATATAAACTCTTTGAATGATATCTAAACTTTTAAATTATACTTTTTAATTAGAATTTTACAAGTTTCATATATTTTTTAGTAAATTGGTCTATTACTTATTTTAGCTTCATTTTCTCTTGGCAAAAAATTTTTCCCTTGCCATCTATTGTAACAATTAGAGCTTGTTCCGGCTTTATTTTAAATCTATTCACTTGGTTTTTAAGCCATTCATAATCCTTATTTATTTTCTTTAAATTTTCATACATTACTTTACCATCTAATACCAAATCATAAGTTATTCCTTCATATTTCGGTTTTAAATTTAAATCTTCCATAGTAACATTCTTTTTTTCTGGTTTTTGAATTACAGTAACTTGTCCATTCGTTTCCAATATTGCATATTCTACATCCCCTATATTTACAACATCACTTCCTCTTAGTCTTTCTTCAAGCTCATTTACCGTAAACCTTTCCTTTCTAAGCACTTTTTCATCAATTCTTCCCCTATATATTAGTATGGATGGCTTTCCACATAGTATTTCTCTTGCTTTTATGCTTTTTATATTGACTACCGATATAATTAAATGCATTACCAATAAAGCTAGAATCGGGATAATGCCATTAGTTATCGGGATTCCTGCATCTGCCATTGGAGTTGAAGCAAGGTCCGCTATCATTATTGAGATGGCAAGTTCAAAAGGCTGTAACTGCCCTATTTCTCGCTTTCCCATTAGTCGCATTACTACTAAAACAATTATATATAAAAAAATTGACCTTATAAATATAATTAGCACTTTAAGCATTCCTTTCTTGTAATTTGAAATATTTTCAAATTGTATAGTCAAGATTAGCATTTTATCTGGTATAAAATTTTACTTTTTTATTATTTTTCACAATTTTTTTATAATTATTCAAAATGTTTTGTATAAAATAATTTTTTTCGTTCATAATATTAGTAATATCAAAGATTATTTTTAACTTTTTTTATTTTTTTATTTGTTACGGATTTCATTTTTTAATTTTATTTGTTGAAGATTTTTCGTTTTTCTCTTTTCCTTAAAATAATCTTTGATATTAATTTTTAAAACCTATACATTTTATATAATTGCTTTTATCTGTTTAAATGGATTTAAGGAGGTTTGTATGGAAAATAATCAAGCTCAAACTAGAGGTAATACTTCTACAGTATGGCAAATTGTTGGTAGATTAATTACAGCAGCAATTGTTCTTGGAATTACAGCATTTTTCACTCCAGGATTTCAAATTAGTAATATATGGGCTTTAGCCGCAGCAGCAGTTGTTTTAACTGTAATAGATTATTTAATTACTAGATTCACAGGCTTACATGTTAGCAGCTTTGGTAAAGGATTCGTAGGATTCGTTCTTGCTGCAGTAGTACTATATGTAACTCAGTATTTCGTAGCTGGTTACACAATATCTTGGATAGCTGCAATAGTTGGTGCTTTAGTATATGGAGTAGTTGATTACTTCTTACCAGGCGAGCAAATGTAACTTAATAGTTTTAAAATGGGACAAGGGGACGGTTCCTTTGTCCCACTTTTAATCCCAATTTGGCACGTATTCTTCCTCGTGTTCTCCAAGTTCTTGTATATATCCGTTTTTTAAATCTAGTGTATATAAATAGTTTTCTATTTCTTTAACTTCCATTTTATTAAGTTTCCTATTTATATATTTATCTTGTTTTGCCCTATATGTTGGAAAATATTGCATCATAATACTTACATAAATATCACCAGGCATGTTTTCTTTTATCCATCTTAAAATATGTCTACTATTTTGAATATGGTTTGGCAAAACTAAATGACGAATTATTACTCCTTTTTGAATTATTCCATTTTCATCAAATTTTGCTGACTCTACTTGATTATACATTTCTTTTATTGCTTTTGTTGCAATATCAAAATAATTATCCACGTAAGAATATTTTTTTGACAATATATTTGAATAATATTTTAAGTCTGGTAAATAGACATCAATGTAGCCTTCTAAAGCTTTTATGGTTTTTACCCTTTCATATCCATTTGTGTTGTATATTATAGGAATATGAAGTCCATTATACTTTGCTATTTTTATTGCTTCAATTATTTGGTATGCATACATAGTAGGTGTTACCAAATTAATATTATTTACACCTTTTTCTTGTTGACTAATGAAAATTTGTGCGAGTTCTTCAATTGAAATCTCTCGTCCTTTTCCAAACTGACTTATTTCATAATTTTGGCAATACATACAATTTAAATTGCAATTAGAAAAAAATACAGTTCCAGAGCCATTCTTTCCGCTAATACAAGGTTCTTCATAATTATGTACTGACGCTAATGCAATTTTAATTTTATCATAACATCTGCATCTTCCTATTTTTCCAATTTCTCTATTTGCCATACATCTATGTGGACAAATCTCACATTTTTCCAATTCTTTCATAATTAATCTCATTCCTTTGAAGTATGATATTTTTCCTTATTTTAACAGATAATTTTATTTCTATCAATATTTTATCAAATTGTAACAACATTCTAACATACAATTGCTATTTTACTTAAAATGTAATATAATATTAGCATGAGAAAATTAGTTGTAAATAAAA
>ERZ1643251.4642-NODE-4642-length-11777-cov-5.112779_pt1 | contig 11777 bp, 12 predicted proteins | sample MGYA00579261_ERZ1643251 | MGnify/ENA primary metagenome ERZ1643251 (study PRJEB29033, sample SAMEA4952267) | chicken gut metagenome | biome: Broiler Chicken; feature: Gastrointestinal Tract; material: Caecum | place: Ireland | collected 2018 | study: Broiler... | reverse complement strand
GGTTTCGTATTCTGCGGCGGCGACGAGCGAAACATCGCTGTACTCGAAAAGATACTCGGAATATACACAAATACCGACTCGGTCATTTGCTTCTCGAACAACTCGAAGCGTTCGGCGAACCTTGCGGGTCTCGGTCATGTCGAGGCGGCTGCCGCGGCGTTTGAAGCCGGAACTCTGCTCTTCCTCGCCGGAACTATGAACAACGTGCCGTCGATGCGCGACATGACCACCGACTTCGGCATACTTCCCTACCCGAAATATGACGAAAACCAGACCGACTACTACACATATGTGCAGACCTGGGCGTCCGGCTGCGCGGCGATACCGATAACCTGTCTCGATATCAACGCGTCGTCGATCATCATGGAGGACATGGCTTATCTTTCGTCACAGTATATCACACCCGCGTTCTACGAGACCGCGCTGAAGAACAAATACGCGCGCGACAATGAATCTTCGGAAATGCTCGATCTTATCTGCGAGACCCGCACCTGCGACATCGGAAATCTCTACAATATCGGCGGGCTCGTCTCATTGCTGACAAACAACATCAACGCCGGCAAGGGCGACTTCGTGTCGACGATTACCTCGCTCGAATCCAGTATAGAAAAGACGCTTGATGAGATAAACGAGCTATACTCGTAACGGCGAAATTCGAAACGAAATCATATATTATAGATAAAATGAATCTGTCGTCACAGAATTTCCCAGCCCAGTTTTTATATTTAAGTTAAATACAGAAAAACTATACCGCGGTCATATACAAATATGCCGCGGTATAATTTATTCATAATATCAGATATCGACATTATCAGCGGATATCGACGGTTACCTTTTTTCCGACAGTGTTGGCGGCGGCTTTCATAACAAGCCTTATCGACTTTGCTATCTTGCCGTGACGCCCGATAACCTTGCCCATATCGTCCTCGGCGACGTGAAGCTCGAGGTAGACGTTGTCGCCTTCGACCGTCTCTGTTACCGACACTTCTTCCGGAGAGTCGACAATCGCCTCGGCGATATCACTTAAAACCTTTTTAAGCTCTACCATTTCGAGTAATTCGGTTCAGCTTCAGTCGATGGCGCCGCTCTTCTTGAGCAGAGCCTTTACGGTGTCGGTCGGCTGCGCGCCGTTCTTGATCCAGGTCTTTGCCTTTTCAGCGTCGATAGTGATTTCGGCGGGAGATACCATCGGATTGTAGGTGCCGATGATATCGATGAAGCGGCCGTCGCGCGGATAGCGCGAGTCAGCTACGACAACGCGGTAGTAAGGATTCTTCTTTGCTCCGATTCTTGTGAGTCTCAATTTGACTGCCATTTTGTGTTTCCTCCAAAAATAATAGATAAAAATAATAGATATATTTTATAGTTATTAGTTGTTAGTTGTTAGTTGTTAGTATGAATCTGAAGTCGGCAGGGCAACTATTCCTGACTCTGGTAACATGACTAATAACTAATAGCTAATAACTAACAACTAAAACGGTAGCTTCATTCCGCGCTTTCCGAAGCGCTTACCGCCCATGCCCATGCTCGACAGCTTCTTCATCATCTGCCGCATCTGGTCGTACTGCTTTAAGAGGCGGTTAACATCCTCGACCTTCATCCCGCTGCCCTCGGCGATACGCCGTTTGCGCGACGCGTTGATGATATCCGGCTTCTCGCGCTCGGTGGGGGTCATCGACAATATTATCGCCTCGACTCGGTCGAGCTGACGCTCGTCCACCTTGACGTCCTTGAGCGCGTTCGCGTTGACGCCCGGGATCATGCCGACTAACTGCTCGATCGAGCCCATGCCGCGTATCTGCTTGAACTGCTCGAGAAAATCGGTCAGCGTGAAGCTCTGCTCGCGCATCTTGCGCTCAAGCTCGGCCGCCTGCTTCTCGTCAAAGCTCTGCTGCGCCTTTTCGATAAGCGACAGAACGTCGCCCATGCCAAGGATTCTCGACGCCATTCGGTCGGGATAAAACGGCTCTATCATGTCGAGCTTTTCGCCCGTACCTACAAATTTAATCGGCTTACCGGTGACGTGACGCACCGAAAGCGCCGCGCCGCCTCGAGTATCGCCGTCCATTTTTGTCAATATGACGCCGGTTATGTCGAGCAGATTGTTAAAGCTCTCGGCGACGTTGACCGCGTCCTGACCGGTCATCGCGTCAACCACGAGCAATATCTCGGTCGGGTTCAGCTCGGCTTTTATATCGCGCAGCTCGTTCATCATGTCCTCGTCGATATGAAGCCGACCGGCGGTGTCGATGAACACCATGTCGTGTCCGTATTTGACGGCGTGCGCCACGCCCTGCTTCGCGATCTCGACCGGTTTTACCTTGTCTCCGAGCTGGAACACCGGAATGTCAAGCTGTCCGCCGACGACCTCGAGCTGCTTTATCGCCGCCGGACGGTATACGTCGCAGGCAACGAGCAGCGGACGCTTACCCTGCTTTTTATACATACCCGCGAGCTTTGCCGCGTGTGTAGTCTTGCCCGCGCCCTGCAGACCGACCATCATTACAATTGTCGGCGGCTTCGACGAAATCGTCAGCTTCGACTGCGTGCCGCCCATCAGCGTACACAGCTCCTCGTTGACTATCTTCACGACCTGCTGCGCCGGAACGAGACTTTCGAGCACCTCGCTGCCGACCGCGCGCTCGGTCACGGTCTTGATGAAATCCTTGACCACCTTGTAGTTGACGTCGGCTTCGAGCAGAGCGAGCTTGATTTCGCGCATTCCCGCCTTGACGTCGGCTTCGGTCAGCTTTCCCTTGCCTTTGAACTTCTTGAAAGCCTCCGACATTTTATCGACAAGACTCTGAAACATCCGCGTCCTCCCAACCGAAAATAGTGCCAATCCGCTTGACCATGGAAATAAGCTCGTCGATTTCAGATCTGTCGCCGACCTTATTTCCAAGCTCAAGAAGCTTTGCCGTGAGCTCGTTTATAAGCGTATCGACCTCGCGCATACGTCGCGCGAGCCCGAGCTTTTCTTCATATAAATACAGCTGACTCCTTGCCTTTTCGATGCTGTCGCGCACGCCCTGACGCGTGACTCCGGTGTCCTCGGCAATCTCGGCGAGCGACAGGTCGTTATTGTAATAAAGCTCGACGGCGCGACGCTTAGTCTCGCTCAAAAGCTCGCCGTAGCAGTCGAGCAGCAGGCTGACTCCGAGATCCTTTTCATGCCGGCGTATATTCGGATTCTTGTCCATAACATTTAAACCTCCGCATTACGACAGACCGGAACAATCAAATCAAGCTGTAAAGAAAATTACTTTACAAGTATATCACATCCGAGTGTTTTTGTCAATAGCTTTGCGAAATTCAATTATAAACTTTTTATAAACAAAAACGCCCCGAAAAGGGCGTCATGTGAGATAAATCGTGACAAACAGATAAACGATCAGCATCAGCAGCGACAGGTTCCCGCCATACAAAAGCAAAAGGTATGACGACGCCAGCCAAAGCAAAAACAGCGACAATCCAGAAAACAGGTGCATGATTATATGACCGTATTTGCAATTGGAAAAAACCGCCGCGACAATGCAGCCGCCGTCGAGCGTTTCGATTGGCAGCAGGTTGACCGCGGCGAGCGCGTATGAACAGTCGGCGAAAAAACCGAATCCGAGCCCCTCGGCGGCAAGTCCGCACACGAGGTTCACCGCGGCTCCGGCGGCGTATACCGCGATTTGAGCAGCCCTGCCCGCGCCCTCTACATCCGCGCCGGATATCTCCGCGCCGAACAGGCTCAAATTGATCCGCCTTATTCCGATATTGCAGCAGAGCATGACAACGATGTGCCCGAGCTCGTGCAGCAGAGCGGCAAGCAATGGGACAAGCAGAGTGAAGCCACGGTCGAATATCGCGAGAAACGCGATCAGCAGCAGCGTATTTAAACTGACACGCACTCTCGGCAGTCGGCGTGTCACGGTCAGCCTTCCGGCAGTGTGTCAGGCGGCGTCACAATCGGCGGCAGCAGCTCATATACCGAGTCGGAGCCGGACATTATTGATTCGGATTCAGACACGTCGGTATCAGCGCCGGACATGACCGAATCTGTATCGGACGCGGTCGGGTCTGACGCGACGGACGAGCCGCCGGTCATGATCGCGCCGTCATCCATTTTAGTCGCCGCCGAGACCGCGTCGCGCGAATATTCGCTGAGCAGTTTGTCGCTTCGATACTCGGCGAGCTCGGTCAATGACACCGCGATATCGCCGCCGTCGACGCTCCCGTCGGCGAGCATTATGTTATAAGTCACCGCCGCGCCGGAAATGCAGAACAGCGCGACCGCGAATATTATTGTATCGATTTTACTTTTCATAAACCCGCTCCCTATAATCGTTTGTAATATTGCAGTTATATTGGCAGATATTGCCTTATCAGTCAGACATTATATAATACTACCGCACAGCTGCAAATATTACTCATATAGTCGCGTTGACCGTCAGCATTTCACATATCGGCTTGTCGAAACGCTTGTACCAGCTCTCGTTGAACTTGTCCACCTCATTCCGCGAGCCGGGATGCTCCATCAGCAGACCGAGCATATCGGCGGTCACTGTCACCGCGCCGACGCCGCCGGCGATCACCCGCTCAACCTGCACCGCGGTGCGGAAACTCGCCGCGAGCACTGTAGTGCCAAAGCCGTGCAGCTTCAGCATATCCGACATCTGTACAGCGACCGCGGGACCGTCGAGCGACAGATTGTCGATGTGCGATATGTACGGAGCGACATAGTCAGCCCCGCACTTCGCCGCGAGGATAGCCTGCGACGTCGTGTACACAGCAGTGACTGTCACCGATATCCCCTCGTCCGCGAGCTTCATCGCCGCGGTGAAGCCGCTCGGTATCGCCGGCAGCTTGATCGAAACTCTACCGCCTACAGCCCTGACAATCTCGTGCGCGTCGGATATCATACCGTCGGCGTCCTCGCTCGTCACCTGCGCGAAAACCAGCCGTTCGCCGCACAGTTCGCGAATCAGCTTCAACTCTGCACCCAGACTCATATAATCGGGCATATCGCGCGCGATTATAGTCGGGTTGGTCGTCACTCCGTCAAGCGGCAGAACCGCGAGCGTATCCCTTATAGTCGTCAGGTTCGCGCTGTCAAGAAATAACTGCATATATACTGCCTTCACCGCCGCTTATTATCCACCGCGGCGGTGTCCTTTCACCAAAAATTGCGTACGCTCTATATTGTACCACATCAGCCGATGCAAAACAAGCGCAAATATATTCAAACTTCAGCCGTATTTCGCGCCAAAAATCAGAGGGCTGACGGTAGAATGCCGTCAACCCTCGTTATTTTGTGTTTGCCGTGTACATTCAGACCGCCATATTCACAAGCCGCTGCGTCACGTCTTGTCATTGCCGTCTATATTGTCACGCCCTGCCTGTACATTCGGTTCTGCCGGATTGCTTTGACTGCTGTCGGGCTTGCTCTGCGGCTTGGCCTCACTCGGCTTTTTGTATATCGGCCGGCCGAATTCGTCGATCACGCCTTTTGCCATCAGCTTCTTTTTGTGCTTGCGGTTTATGACAATTACAAGCGTTAATATGATTCCGATAATAATCAAGAGCCACATAATATCAATGATAAAATAAAGCAAATGTTCGAGCACGTCAAGCATCGTGTGCCAAGAGTTTATAACCCGCTCGACTACCTTCTCGCCAAAGCTCTTTTCCTCCTGCTCGCGCGGCGTGTCGCTGTATTCGGTGACCTCGTTCATCGTTATAGTCACAGTCGAATACGCGACGTCGCGGTCATACGATGAAATCCGCGTCGTCAGCTGATTTATCTCGGCCTGCACCTCCGAGATGCGCTGCTCAACAGTGATCATCTCGTCGATTGTCTCGCACTGCTCATACATTCCGAGCAGCACGTCGAGCTGATTCTGATAGGACTCGAGGTAAGACTTCGTGCTGTAATACTCCTGCGTGATATTCGACACGTATGACGACGAGCTTGTGACATGACCTATGCCGCCGATGTCATTGAGAAAGGCGTCGAGGTTCGCGGTGGGTACGCGCACGGTCGTGACAAGCCGCTTGTAGCCCGAGACCTTGCGTGTGGTCGAGTCGTCGTATATGCCGTAATAGTATTCCCACGGAGTGTCGTCGTAGAAATTCTCGTCCTGAATAATGCCGCCGACCTCGTCGAGTCGCTCGTTCAGCTGATCGACCGCGGCGTCGAAATCCTTTGTCTCGAGCTCTACCGACGCGGTGTAGACCAGCTTCTCGGGATTCAGTTCATTTTCGGCTGCCGCGCTTTCGGTATCGGTCGCGTCGCCGCTCGCCGACTCGCTCACACCGGCGCTCACCGAACCGCTCATACCGGCGTCGCTTATAAGCCCACCGCCGATCGAACTGGTTATTGATTCGCCGACCACAGGTCCGGATGTCTCATAGTAGATTTCGCTGTCAGCGTCGTATATCTCGCTGTATTCGTTGTCATAGCTGTTTATGCTTTCAGTCGCGCTTGACGAGCAGCCGGACAGCGCGAGCATTGCCGCTACCGCCGCGGCATATACCGCGAGCCGGAGGTTTCTAATCCTACAAACCGGTTTTTCTCGTATTATTGCATTAACAAAGCTTGAAAAACACATATTCCCCGCCCCTCACCATACAAAATTGAATTTAGCGTCCTCTCCGTTGTCAATGAGTATATCCTGCGCGGTCATCGAACGATTTACCACAGTCACAAAATACGCCCAGTCGGCGATTTCGTCGACGCTCGCCCACTTGCCGAGCAGGGTCTCGGCGAGCACCTCTGAATACAGCTTCGCGTCGTCGATTATATGCGCGTTCAGCTCGGTCAGCACCCCGCCGGGCGAAAGGCTGTTCGCGGTCGCGCCGTATCCCGCGAGCCGCGACGCTACATTTTTCATATACGCGACCATTCCGCCCTTGCTCGCCGCGTATTCGGGAAACTCAGCTCCGGTGCGGGCACTCGACGAGGCTATGAACAGAACGCTTCGTATTCCCGGTCGAAAGGCGTATTTTTCGGTTACGCGGATCGTACCCTTCAGGTTAATATCGATATCCCGCCCCGAAGCCTGCACTCCCGCGTTGTTGATCAGTATGTCGACGTCAAGCTCGGGCAGCTCGCCGTCGAAGATATCGGCGGTATAGTGCGTGTAGCCCTTGTCGAAAATTGTCGACGGAAGTATATCAATTCCGGCGACCCTGTGCCCCTCGGCAAGGAATTTCAGTGCTATCGCCCGACCGATGCCTCGGCTCGAGCCGGTGACAAGTATGTTCATTTCATCGAAGCCCCGCATTTCTTTCTGTATTTGAAGTATTCCTCGCCGACGCGCTTTTGCTCCCAGCCCCGACAGATGCGGTAGCCGAAAAACGAGAAGCCGACCTCGCACAAAAGCTCGACGACCATTCCGGTGAGAGAACAGGTAACGCACTGCAGGAGCGACCAGCCGAAGAAGATGTGGCTGACCAGCAGCGCGAAGGTAAGGTTATCGACAAACTGTGCGATCGCGGTCGAAAGATACGAGCGCAGCGCGTAGCTGCCGAAGCCGCGTCTGCCGGAGCCGCGTTCACTGACACCGCGGTCACTGGAGCTATGGTCACTGACTCCGCGGTCAACGGAGCTATGGTCATCGACTCCGCGGTCAACGAGATTACAGTCGCCGAGCCGCTTGCCAATTCCCCAGTTCACGAAGTTATTGACTACCGACGACAAGAGAAACGCCGCCGTACTTCCGGCAAGAACATACCACGTGCCGCCGAATGTATTGTCGAGCGCGCTGTTGAGCAGCGCCTCCGAGCCGGCTACATACGACTCCCCCCAGCTGCCCGGAATCATGCTGGCAATGTAGAATATCATGCACCAGAACAGGTTCAGAAGTATCGCGAACACCGACAGCTCGGTCGCGGCCTTCGGTCCGAAGTGGCGCACAATCATGTCCATAATCAGAAAGGACAGCCAGGACACGATGATACCGCAGTCGAGCGCGAGCCAATCGAATGGCAGGGCGACGCTTTTGTTGGCCAGCAGATTCATCGCGAACACCGACATGACAAACAATACGGTTATCGCGGACGGCACCGACCGCAGCAGTAGTTCGAATTCGTGAAGCTCGGTTTTAAGTTTTTGACTCATATTCAACACTCCTAAAAACTTGATATGAGCCGCAATACGAATACAGGGAATCTCCGTTTAACAAAATGTGATGGGCATAATCAACTCCGCGCCCGCCTTTTGCGGTCTACCGCAGCCGGCATCCCCCTCTCGGCGCTCGCTTAAATTGACGTTTGCCCTTGTTCCGTAGTTTTGTTTATAGACAGGATGGTTTCGAACTGTCTCGTGTTAACGACTGAAAATATTATACCATATAAATTAATCGCCGTCAAGCCCGACAGAATAAATAAATCGCCGTCAAGCTCATGAATCATTTCGTCCCGAGCCATAAAAGCTCGTCCCGAAAGGCTTCGAGCATCCATTTGTCCAGTCGTTCGGTAAGTCCGCACAAGCGCTCGTCCTCGATATATGTCATAAAAAAGCGCGGATTTATACTCTCATCGACCGCGAGCGGCTCGGGCATAGGTATTCCAAGCCACATAGCGCGTCTCAGCGCGTCGACCTCGGCGGCGAGCATATTTATTTCCGAGGTCATACAAGGTATATTCGGGTCGGGCGCGACCTTCAGCACGACCCGTCCGATATCTGAATCGATAAAATAGACCGAGTTGTACATCCCATTATAACAGGTCGTGACCGAGGATGGCGTTATATGCAGTTACTCATTTGCGAGTGACGCGGCAAGCTTTTCATCCAATTCGCGCGGCAGTATTATTGACATATAGAATCTCCGATTTCGGTATATATTATCAGGTGTATTTTTATTAAATACAGCATATCACATCTTCAGCGCCGAATCAATCACATGATGTAAATATTAATTCAAAAAAATTATATATATATATTGACATAATTATAATACTATGGTATAATATATTCAGCACAAGCGCAATTTAAATCATGACATCGTTCACATTTTATCTATCTATCACAATCAACAAATCAAGATGAGGTGCTCTTATGAAAAGAAAAAGCGTTCTGACATTAATTCTCTGCTGCCTGCTGCTCGCCGGCTGCGCAGGAGGAAATCAGATCGAAACCGAAGTCACCGAAAACACGACCGATACCGCCGCGAGCAGTGAAACCACCGCTCCGGCAATCGCGTACGACTACCCGGACAAGGACTACGAGGGCTACGAATTCGTATTTCTGAATCAGGACCAGTGCAGCTGGGCAAACCCGCTCATCGCACCCGAGGAGTCGAACGGCGAGCTCATCAACGACGCGATGTTCGAGCGCAACAGCCGTATCAGTGAAAAATTCAATATCACCATCAGCGACTACAAGGTCACTAATGATGAAATCCCGACTCTTGTAAAAAACACGGTCAATTCGGGCGACGACGCGTACGACGTCGCGCTGTTCCCCTATCATCAACTGAGCGCGGTGCTGCTCGACGGCTACCTCGTCGATCTCAACACAATCTCGTCGCTGCGGCTTAGTGAGCCTTGGTGGGATCAGCTGGTAGTCGAAGCCGCTACCATTGAGGACAAATGCTATCTCGCGTCGAGCGACATCACCTTTTTCCCGTTTGAAGCGACCTGGGTCGTGTATTTCAATGAGGACCGCTTCGAGGAATTGGGATTCGATCTGCCGTACGACCTTGTCCGAAACGGCGAGTGGACGATTGACAAGCTCGCCGAATTCTGCGTCGCGGCAGCCGACCTCAATGGTCAGGACTCGTTCAAATACAACGAGAGCGGCAGCGCGAACTACGGTATTATCACGCACAGCCAGATCGTTCAGACGCTGCTGTTCGGCGGCGACGTGACGCTCATCGACCAGAGCGGAGACGTTCCGGTATTCGACGGCGAGAGCGACCGCGCGTATTCGCTTTATGAAAAGATAGCGACGCTGCTCGGAACCGAGGGCGCGCACGTTGACCGCGACAAGGAGGGCGGAGTCGACACCGACCAGAATTCCTTCTGCCGTTCGGCGTTCAAGACCGGCCGCTTCATGTTCATGTCCGAGACGCTCGGTCACATCGCCGGGCTGCGCGATTTCAACGACAGCTTCGGCGTCCTGCCGGTTCCGAAATACGACGAGTCGCAGGACGGCTACCGCAGCATGATGGCGACCTGGGGCACGCTTATGACGACGATTCCGGCGACCGCCTCCGACCCCGAGCGCACCGGAGTCATACTCGACGCGCTCGCGTATGACAGCCACATGAATCTGCTCGAACCCTACTACGAAACCTATCTTACGCAAAAGGGCGCGCGCAACGAGGACTCGGCTGAGATGCTGCAAATTGTGCGCGACACGCGCGTCATCAACGTCGGCTCGATGTACGGCTGGACGACGTCGGTGCTGTCGTCGATCACAACCCAGCTCGAAAATGGCAACTCGGCGGTATCGTCGGTAATAGCTTCGGCGAAGTCGTCGATTGAGGCGCTGATAACGAAAACGATGGAATCGATGAGCGATTGATAAGCAGCAGCGGATATTTTCAATCTTAAATTAAAAGATGGTATTTTGCTATGTCTAAGCTCATATTTCTGCTATTTACTGCCATTCTGTCCGTCCTGTCCCTCTTTTCCTGTACCTCCGACTGCACGCCGGAAACCGTATACCTCACGACCGCATACCGGCTTCCGACCGGTGAAGACTTCGGCACGCACAATGAATATACGCTCGCCGAATCTTTCAACACACATTTCGACGGCGAGCGGCTGACATATATTTTCCAGCAGAGTGGCGAGGAAGTGTATACCTTGGAATATAACAAATCCGGCGGAGGTACGCATACAACCGAGCAGAGAACCGCGTATTCGTATTGCTTTTTCGACCTCGAAACCCTCTCGTTTTCGGATATGTCGGCTCTTGCTTCGGTCGAGCCGTATACCGACGGTATAAACAGCAGAGACATCGCCTATTTCTACAGCTGCCCGATTGACGATAATAAAGTAGCGGCGAGCATATCGATTTATGATTCGGTTGAAGCGGCGCGCGAAATACAAGCCGCCGCGGCTGAAGCCGAGGCTTTGGGGCTTGAGCAGGTGACAATAGCTAGCGACTATCGATACATTGCCATATCGGACGGCGGCACGCCCGAGCTTGTCAGAACCCAGCCGCTTGGGCTCGAGCTGGGACGATATACCGATATGTATAATTTTGGCGATTGTCTGATATTCACCTATGGCAGCGAGCTCTGCGGCTTTGACCTCGACACGCAGACTGTATTCGGTATGTCTCAGAGCTCGCAGGGCTTCGACGAAAGCTATACAAACGTCAACGTCATGCCTTATAACGGCGGACTGTACCTGACCGCAAAAAAACAGGGCTATTTTTACGCCACCGAAATTACGGTCGAGTCCGACGGCATTGCGGTTTCAGAGCCGGTGCGGCTTCCCTATCCGGACAAGCTCACAGGCGTCGTCATGTCGCCGAACATATACCTTTCGCTGCCGCTCGGCGACTATACCGGCGCCGAATTTTCGGTCGTGTATTATTACGACGACCTCGGTCTGGTGCGCGCTGATAACGAAGGCAGCGAGCGTCTGTTTTTCTGGACAGACGTCGACCTCGTGCGCGATATGGTGAATAATCTGTACGTGCGCGACGACGGCAGAATTATCATTGAGGTGTACGATTCGGTCTCGGACGAAATCTACCTTGTCGCCGCCGAGCGCACACAGCAGCAAGCGAGCGATAAGCTGGTAATCGCCTGCTCCGAGGGCTTGCAGCCGAG
>ERZ1643251.4641-NODE-4641-length-11778-cov-4.289943_pt1 | contig 11778 bp, 13 predicted proteins | sample MGYA00579261_ERZ1643251 | MGnify/ENA primary metagenome ERZ1643251 (study PRJEB29033, sample SAMEA4952267) | chicken gut metagenome | biome: Broiler Chicken; feature: Gastrointestinal Tract; material: Caecum | place: Ireland | collected 2018 | study: Broiler... | reverse complement strand
TCATTTGCTTTAATTACGGCATATTTCTTAAATATTCTGTGGTTTAATTTTTCAAGAATATTATCACCCATGTGCAGCGACATAAGACTTCTTGCTTCCCTTTGTTCTTTTCCTTCCCCTATGCCGTCAAGCGCCCAGGAAGTTGTGTCAACTTTGTCAAAAGCACTTCCTTCGGGCATTTCCACAGGCTCCATCATCTGTCCTAAAATGCCGTCTGCAAGCAGCATTACAGGGTTTCTGTATTTCATGGCAAGATAAAATGCTCTCTGTGTTAAAAACGCCGCTTCGTTTATTGTTGAAGGTGCAAGCACAACCGTCCTGTAGTCGCCGTTTCCGCCGCCTTTGACGGATTGAAAGTAATCTGCCTGCGAGGGTGTAATGTCGCCTAAACCCGGACCCGCGCGCATAACACTTATTATAACGCCCGGGATTTCAGCCGTGGCCATTGAAGATATTGCCTCTTGCATAAGTGCTATTGCACAGCTTGATGAAGATGTCATGGCAAGCGTGCCTGTTGAGCCTGCACCTATAAGCATATTTACTGCTGCAAGTTCGCTCTCGGCGCTTATATAAGTCCTGCCGATTTTAATCATCTTCGAACTCATATATTCGCCTATTTCGTTCTGTGGTGTAATGGGGTAGCCAAAATAGCACTGACAGCCTGCATTTATTGCAGCCTGCGCAATTGCTTCATTCCCCTTCATTAAAATTTTTGGCATATTATCTATTTGTCCGCTTACTTTAATACTTCATAAATTGCCATATCGGGGCAACTTATTGCACACAAGGCACATCCGAGACATTCGTTGTTTTTATCGACAAATTCCACATACCTGTTTCCGGCGTGATTAACATGTTCTTTGTTTAATTTTATAAGCTTTTTCGGACATACGCTCGCGCATATCATGCAGCTTTTACATTTTTCTTTGTCTATTTTTATCTCGGACATAACTATATCTTAACACTTCATAAAAAAATAACATTAAAAAAAATATATTTTAACAATTGCTTAATACTTAAAGCTGTTGTCTGCCCTCAAGAGCTTTTACAAGGGTCATTTCATCGGCGTATTCAAGTTCGCACCCCAGAGGCAGCCCGAAGGCTATGCGTGACACTTTTATATCAAACGGCTTTAAAAGCTTGCACAGATAAAGGCTTGTGGCTTCTCCTTCAACTGACGGATTAAGCGCCAGAATTACCTCTTTAATATCATTTTCATGCACCCTGTTTAAAAGCTCTCTTACCCTTATATCATCGGGGCCTATGCCTTCAACCGGCGATATAAGACCCTGCAGCACATGGTAGAGCCCCTTGTATTCGTTTGTTTTTTCTATTGCAATAAGATCTTTTGTTTCCGATACCACGCATACGGTGGACTTGTCGCGAAGCGGATTTGAGCATATTTCGCATGGACTTTGCGAAGTCATATTAAAGCAGATTTCACAATAGGAAATCGTATTTTTTGCTTCAATCATTGTCTGTGCAAATTTTTCCACCTCGTACTCGGGCATCTTAATAAGATGCAAAGCAAGTCTTTGTGCGGTTTTGGGGCCTATTGAAGGCAGCTTTTGAAAGCATTCAATCAGCTTTGCAAGAGGTTTTGTATATTCCATTAAAACAGCCCCGGAATGCTGATACCGCCTGTGATAGCTTTCATTTTTGCTTCCATCTGCGCATTTGCCTTATCTGTTGCCGATGTAATTGCTTCAATTATTAAATCCTCAAGCATTTCAAGAGTATCGCTGTCAACAGATTCCGGATTTTCAGGATTTATGGCTTCGGGCTTAAGTTTGATTGATTTAAACTTGCCCTGTCCGTTGCAGACAACTTCAACCGCACCTGAAGCACTTTGCCCCGTTATTTCAATATTTGCAAGCTCATCCTGTGTTTCTTTGAATTTCTTTTGCATTTTCTGAGCCTGCTGCATCATTTGTATCATATTCATATGTATTCTCCCCTTAATCTTTAATATGGTATTATTATTGTATGAAAAGAATAACTTATCTGCAACATTCTTTACATGGCGGTAAAATTTCGCGCTGGCCTCAGGAAGTCATGCCGCTCAATATTCATATTGCCGATTTCAGATGGTACAGGTCAAAAGGCTCCCATGAGGCATATAAATATAAACAGATGGTCAAAAATGCACTGGACGCATGGACATCTGCCTCGGGCGGGGTGGTTTCTTTTAATATTGTGCAAAATCTTTATGATTCAAACATTAACCTTGAGTGGAAAAGGGTCGAGAGAAAGTCGCTGGGTAACTGTCATTTTAATTTTGATAAATCCGGAAGATACTATAGCGCCGAGGTGCAGATAGGTCTTTCTGACGGAATTATCCATCATAAATACATGGATGAAGCGGAAGTGTATCACACTATTATCCATGAAATAGGTCATGCTCTGGGGCTCGGGCACTCGCCCTTTAAGGGTGACATTATGTATGTGCCGCACCAGTACGGCGTTACCAATATTTCACAATCGGATATTTTAACGCTTTTGTGGCTTTATCGCTTTGATATTGGTATGAGTGAGAAAGATATTTTAAATAAATATCCGAATATAAAAGTGCCTGATATAGACGCGCTTGTTGCGCAGCTGATACAGGAAAAGAGCGGTTTTCAGTGTGCTCTTGAGAATGTTCCCGCGCCGCAGGATAAGGACTTGATACAGGAAACGGAAAATATTGCCGAGCTTAAAAAATATCTTCTTGAACTTAACAATATAAAGATAAACTACAGGGCTCCAAAAGAAGAAAAAAATAAACCCCCTGAAAATTAGGGGGTATAAAGCAATCAGAAGAGTTGAGGATTTATATATTTAATATAGGGTTTTTGCGCGCTTCTTTAATTGACAAAAACTCTAATATTTGCCTTCTTAACAGATTTATTTTATTGTCCTTTTGTGCTATAATCGCGCTTAAAAGTTATAAGTTAGCGAGGTTTTGGCAGTGAGAATTGACGGCAGGGCAAATAACGAGATAAGAAAAATAACCTTTACCAAAAACTATGTAAAACATGCTAAAGGCTCTGTGCTTGTTGAGTTTGGGGATACAAAAGTACTTGTGTGTGCAAGTGTGGAAGAAAGTAAACCCAAATGGATGCCAAAAGATGAAAAAAGAGGCTGGGTTACGGCTGAATATTCGCTCCTGCCCGCTTCAACAAATGTAAGGTGTCAGAGAGAGCGGACAAAACTCTCCGGAAGAACACAGGAAATTCAAAGATTGATAGGAAGAAGCCTGAGAGCATGCGTTGATCTTGAAAAACTGGGCGAGAGGACAATTACTATAGATGCCGATGTCATTCAGGCTGACGGCGGAACGCGTGTGGCTTCAATTTGCGGCGGCTATATTGCACTTTGTGAACTGATTCAAAAACTAAAAGAAGAAGGCTCGCTGCCGGAAAATCCCATAATCGAGCCGATTGCAGCAATTTCCGCAGGGATAGTCGATGGAAATGTGGTTGTTGACCTGTGCTATGATGAAGATTCTTCTGCGCAGGCTGATTCAAATATTGTCCTTACCCGGAGCGGCAAAATAATTGAGTTCCAATCCACGGCAGAGGGCGACCCTTTCAGCAAAGAACAGATGGACGAGATTTTTTCTCTTGCAAAAAATGCAATTAATGAAATTATATCGATGTATTAACAGGGTATTTTAACACTGAATTCGACTTCATTGTTCTTTGTATTTTGTGCTTTAATTGTACCGCCGTGCGCTTCGACAATTTTCTTTGAGATGTAAAGTCCGAGCCCGCTGCCGCGGATTTGAAATTTTTTACTTTGAGTTAAGTACATATCAAAAATATCCTCGATATTTTTATCCTCTATTTTGCCCTCGTTTATTACTTTGCATACAAGAAAGCCGTCTTCTTTAATTATTTCAACTTTTATTATGCTTTGTGCCTTTGAATATTTTGATGCATTTGATAACAGATTAACAAAAACGCGCCTCATTTCAATATCGTCATAGTTAGCCCGCAGATTTCCGCAACGGTATTGTACATCAAGTTTTTGGCTCTTTTCTTCAAACATGTATCCTATACTTCTTATTACAAAATCAAGAGTCTCTTTTATTGAACAATTTGATTTTTCAATATTTAAGCCTTTATTATCCATTTTGAAGTTGCTCAATACATTTGATATGGTATCGCGCATGTAAATATTAGAAGTCATTAAATTACCCAGAATATCAAGCTGCATTTTGTTGTAAGTGCAGTTTTTATCACGCATAATAAGGTTCAAGCCGTTTATTTGAGAAAAAATTGATGATTTTAAATCATGAATAAGGTTTTCAATAATGTTTTCTTTTTGAGAAAGTGTAAGTTCCGTAACTGTATATGTGTTCTTTGATGTTGTAGTCATTTAATATCCTTTGTTTTAATTATGTTCACACGATTATATTAACTTTAAATTTCTTGCTGTATATTAGACATTCAGGTAATAATTTTTTTGCGTAACATTTCTTAATCAAAAGTCAATTTCTGCCGCAAAAAATACTTTAAATATACATAAGGATTGGTTATTTAGTGTATTTAGGTTAGGCAAAATGAGTTTAAAAAGTTTTATTCAACAGGTTTCTCAATTACTTTTTTCTACGGAATGCAACATTAATTCAAAATTTAGGTTTACTCAGAGCGAAATTAAAGAAATCCTCTCTAATGCGGATTCGCAAAATTTAAAATACTTTGAAAGCCTCGCAAAAATTAAGGAATTGAGCGCATTTGACGTAAGTTTTCTTATGTCGAGTGTAAAACTTGATGAATACAAAATTTCAATCATAGCTTCCGCCTGCAAGTTGTATGATGAAAAAGAATTTAACGCTCTGGGACAGACATTCAGCGATTTTATCTTTAGAGTCAGCGCAAATATAAATCTTTTAAACGAGTCAAATCTTGATGTATTTAAAGAACTTGTTCAATGCAAAAATGAACTTTATGACTTTTCTAAAGCTCTTAAAAACCCTGCACGCGCAAGACATCAAAAACATTCAAATAAATGCGCGTATGCGTTTGTAAATGTTTTTGTTCAATAGTTTTTAGTGTCAAAATTAAACAACGCATAAGGATGACTTTATGCGTTGTTTAATTTTTAATGTTTGTTGTATAATATTTTATATCTCATATCGGGATGTAGCGCAGCTTGGTAGCGCACCTCGCTTGGGACGAGGGGGTCGCAGGTTCAAATCCTGTCATCCCGACCATTTATTTAAAAGGGTTTTAGGAATTTCCTAAAACCCTTTTTTTGTTGCAATTATGTAATTATTATGTAATCGTATTGTAATTCGTTAAAATATATTTAATTACTGCAATCTGTTATTTTGCTCTTTAAATCTCTTCTTTCAGAGGTTTGTATTGCAATTATAGAATCAATTTGTGTTATAAACATTTCTGCATTGCTTTCATTTAAGCCATAATGCAACATAGCGTCTTTAAGATTTTCTCTAAGTTGTTCTGTATTACGCTGAATATCAATATTCCCCTCTATTAAACCTGTAAACATATCATCAGGTAACTTTAATGCTTTAGCTAATTTTACAAAATTTATCAAGGAGGGTACACGCCCTCTGTTGTTTTCTAAGTCTGAAATTACTCCAACACTGACACCAGAACGTTCAGAAAGTTGAGCAACGGTTAAATTTAGTTCTGCTCTCTGTTCTTTAATAAGAAAAGCTATAGCTTCTAACATTTTATCATTATTTATCATAAGTTATAATACCTCTTTTTTCTAATAATAGCACAAATTTTTTCAAATATCTACGCATTATCGAATTATAAATAAGAAATATTTTCGCAAAACAGTTGACAAAAGATAAAAGAAGTGTTACATTAATTATATTCGCAATGTCGAATAGTGGCAACAGAAAAACGGAGGAAAATCGAATATGCGAATTTTGACAACAATAGAAGTTTCAAAACTTTTAAAAATCGACATAAGAACTCTCCAAAGACAGGCACAAACAGGATTTTACCCTGCTAATGTTTGCGGAAGAGTTGGCAGAAAATATCTTTTCAATGAAGAGGAACTGCTGAAATTCGTCTTTTCAGAAAGATGTATAGCGTAATTTTACGCATCGATTGAACTTTGAAAACTCAATAGCAGAAAGGTGGTAACTATGAGTGTATTTAAACACAAAAATGGTTACTATGGCTACAATTTCATGTATAAGGGCAAACGATATTGTAAAACCTTTAAGGGCTTTAGTAAAGACGAAGTCGCCCAGTTTGAAGTTGTACACAAAGCCGAACTTGTAAAAAGAGGGTATGACATTACACAGAAAAAGGACTATTACTTAGATGAGTTGATTGCAGATTACAAAGAGTATCGCAAAGCTCACTATACCAGACCTGATGAGTTTGATTATGTCATAGACAAATTTTACAAACTTATAGGTAACAAAAATGTCGAGCAAATAATTGCTTCTGATATTGAGAAGTATATTGCTTTAAGATTAAATAAGGTGAAAAACTCCAGTATCAACAGAGAGCTAGACATTATACGGCGGATTTTTTCCTTAGGGATTGAGAATAAAAAGTTATTTGTAAATCCTTGCCTTAGTGTAAAAGATTTACGGATAGAAAATCCTCCGGAACGTTATCTAACCAAGGAAGAAGAAAAGGCATTGTTAGCTGTCTGCAATCCTATTATGCAAGCAATTATTATAACTGCGTTGCATACCGGTGGCAGAGAGAATGAAATATTGTCTTTGAAGTGGGAAGATATTTTCTTTAAGGAAGGATACCTGATTTTAAGGAATACGAAAAATAACAGACCTCGAAAACTTAAAATGACACCAACATTAAAGAATGTCTTAGCTTTACTTCCCAGATTAAGTGAGTATGTTTTTACATCACCTGAAACAGGTACAAGGTACAAAGATATACACTCTACATTTGACAGAGCAGTCAAGAGAAGTAAAATTCCTCATATTACTTTCCACAAGTTACGGCATACAACGGCTTCAAGACTTAATGAAATGGGGATAGACATAGTAACCATCCAAAAAATGCTAGACCATAGTGATATCAAGACAACCATGCGTTATACACATAATGCCAAGAGTAGTATTGATAATGCAATTATGGCTCTAGATAAGTATTAGACCTAAAAAACAGGTGAAGTGCTTTCACCTGTTTTTTAGGTCGAGAAATAGAAAGGAGAAGTTATGAAAAATATTAATACAACATTACTAGGTACTAGTAATGAAACTAAACTTAAAAAGAAGAATTCTTCAAAGTTATCCTTTGGGGGGTCAAAAAGAACAGACGCTTATACAAAAAAGTTACAAAATAAGAATAATATTGAAAAGGAGGTAAATATGACAAGACTCAAGTTAAAACAAATCGGGACGGAAGAACGTAAAAGATACGTCGGAACAGTTGAAAAGTTTGGTATAAAAAACGGTTATCAAGGTAGAGGTATTGATACTATTTTGCTAATAAATATTAAACTTGAAGGTTCTGAAGAGATTATCACAGACCACTTATGGTTTGATTTAGGCAAACAATTTAGTGACCTTAATTTGCAAAAAGGAGATATTATAGCATTTAATGCAAGAGTAGCTAAATACAAAAAGGGGTATTATGGAGGTCGAGAACTTGAAATCCCGAAACCACCAGCTGGGGATTATAAATTGCAACGACCAACCAAGGTAACTGTTGTTAAAAGAGTTGATAACAGTGACGAAAGTCTTATTAAGACTAAATAATCTTTTAAACAATTAGTCTACTATAACCCAACATAACAAAAATGTATATAAGAGCAAGGGGGCATATAATATGTTTTCTTCCCCCTCTTATATACATTTTTTCTTAGAAGGTACTTTACATCTGAAAATAGGAGATTGACACACATGGAATATCCATTAAGAACACTTATCAAGAGTAGTGATTGGTTACATATTGAAGAAGATGATATAGAAGGTAACTATAATAGTATTATAGAAGAAACTTCATGTTGTCTTAATCTAGGGAATATAACACATACATTTACCCTAATACAGGATAAAGAAAGGAGAAAAACTGTTTCTGAATCATTCAGAGAAAGACTCTCACACCTTAACGACGTCTTCTTTGAAGCAGGACTTTATGAAGAACAACTGCAACAGTATAACGATGTGTGTTTAAATGCCCAAAGGGCAATAGTAACACAGTTTGTTAATGATTGCAGAAATGGAACAATAACTAATTACTTTCATGTGCAATACAATACAGGGAAAATCCGTACTTTTAAAAACGGAATATCTGAACAGAAAAAGACTGTTGGAAAAAATATTATCTTTACCTTTAACAATGAACGATTTATTTCTTTAACAGGTATTACCACCGGCTGGGATGAATATGCTACAGCATACAGGCATTTCTTCTGCTTAGTTCTTATCCTAAGTCTGTTTGAACAACTAGATATTAATATTTCTAATCTTAGAATTTTGTATTTCAGCTTAAATCAGAAGGTAAAACTAGCTGTATTATCCGGCATGAAAGTAAATTGCATGTTTGGGCTTGGTGGCAGTTATGGTTCTTTATTTGAAGAACTTTCGCAGCTTATACCTTCAAATAAGCGAGAAATGAACATTAAAATAGATAAAGAACATCAGATAATGGATATAACAATTAAGAACAGTGGCTTTTTATCAAAAGCATACAGTGCATATCTTAACTGTCCTTGGGATGAGAAGGATATAGGCAGAAAGATACCTCTAGCAAGATTAAATGAGCTTTATACTATAAAATCATCTGATGTAAGAGTATATGACTACAACGACTTCCTAGACAGTAAAGACATTTCTACAATCCGTATTATGAGAGGCAATACACCTGATACTATGGTAGTAAGGGTTGAATTAACAGGCATGAGGATTATATCAAGACTTGTAAAGGTTAGTGCTAATGCAACAGATAAGGTACAGGCAGATAGGCTATTTGAAAGTTTTGCAGTTCCTGATGATATGATAGCCTGTTTATTGTGGCGGATTATATGGCGAACGAAGCAATGGAATAGTGAGAAGTTTCCTATTGAGCGTTCTTTATTTAATGTTTACAGCCAATTTATACAGGAATATGAAGGAAGCCGGAATATCGCTAAACAAACAGCTGTAATCATCCTGCTATCCCAGAAGAATGATGAAGAAAGGGAAAGACTTATCAATAAGTATTTTGATAAAAACGCTTCAAAGCAGAAGGCTGAAATTAGAGCAGGCTTAAAGAAGTTAGATGAAATGATTGAAAAAGACTGCAAGGAAAAGGCGGAATTTACTAAATTTACAGGAGGTTTGATAAATAATTATGTTTGGTGATATTTTGATAGATAAAATCAGGATAAATCTTCCTGTTTACAGATTAATACAGAAAAAAATTAACATTAACTCATTTCAACGGTGGATAAAAGTTATTCTTAGTAAATACTTCTTTAAAGGGGCTTTTAATGTTACACTATCCCGAAATCAGGTAAAAATAACCCTAACTCCTACGAGGTTTAAGCCTATTTCTGACTATACTTATACAGATGTGAACCTTGAAATGCCGTCAGAAGAATGGTTGTATGACCTATTAAAGGAGTTAGGGTGTTTTAACTCTGAAAATAGAAGGATTGTTGAAGCTTGCAAGGTGGTAAAGCTTCATTTAACTAAGAATTTAATTACAAAACACCCTGTAATTACTTACATAGACAGCCTTTCTAATCGTACATATAAACGAATGAAGGCAAATATTATTGAGTCAAACGAAACAAACAGAACATTAAGTATTGCGACTCCCAAAAGAGACCGTAAAGTGAAGAATACCAACGGTGACAGGCAGTTTATTCTGTATGATAAATCGCAACAATTGAAAGATAAAGCAGGATTTGAGTATGTGATTCTTAAAACTTATTTAAATGAAACAGAAAAGCGACTAATACCGCTAAAATACTATAGTGAACAAACCGGCTATTTGCGTATATCCAAGCTGAACATAGCAAGGCTTGAACTTCAATATGCCAATAGCAGTAAAATAAAGAAATTATCACAGTTTATAACTTGCAAGGAAGATACAGGATTGCAATTATGTACCCTGCTTGATTTGCTAGAAGAAGCCAACTTGTATTTCAAGCTGGAACAATTCTACACAGAAGAATTGAGAGAGTATATTTTCTTCAATGTTCCGCAAAATGAACCCCAACCTGCTACCAGATGGAATGGGTTATTTGCAGAATTAATTAACAATGCAGATATTAAGAGTCTGATTGCCCTATACTCTGAATGTACAACGGAGAGGCTCAATAATAAAGGGAATTTTATGACTGCCGTCAAAGAAGCTCAAAAAACTACTTCTGATGACTTATATGCAGAATTATACAATAAACTGGGTATCGCTGAAGCTGTTGCAGTTCCTGCATAAAAGCACTCATTCGTTAAAAATGGGTATAACTTCATACCATGCAAAATGCTAAAATCGCTTCTGGGGCTTCCTAGTGGGCTTAGATTGAGGATTTTGTTTGTGTTAGAATAAAGATAAGGAGTTGACATGAAAAAGACTGAAAAAGATATTAAAATGTCCATTAAACTGTTTGAAGATTTTAAGGTTAGGACATCGTGGGATAGAGAGAAAGAAACTTGGTGGTTTTCGGTTGTTGATATTATCAACATTTTAACTGAAAGCAAAGACCCTACTGCTTATTGGAGAAAATTGAAACAACGTCTTAAAGCAGAAGGAAATGAAACCGTGACAAATTGTCACGGTTTGAAAATGAAAGCACCTGACGGCAAAATGAGATTAACCGATGTTCTTGATACAGAAGGTGTTTTGCGCTTAGTTCAGTCTATTCCAAGCCCCAAAGCTGAACCTTTCAAGTTGTGGTTAGCAAAAGTCGGTAGAGAAAGACTTGATGAAATTCAAGACCCAGAAATTGCTATTAACAGAGCATTACAATATTACTTAGCTAAGGGATATTCTCCGGAATGGGTAAACCAACGCTTAAAATCCATTGAAATCAGAAAAGCATTAACTGATGAATGGAAAAGAAGCGGTGTTGCAGATAATCAATACGGCATTCTTACTGATATATTAACGCAGGAATGGTCAGGCATGAAAACTCGGGAGTATAAGGATTTTAAAGGCTTAAAGAAGGAAAGCCTAAGGGATAATATGTCCAATATGGAACTTGTTTTAAATATGTTAGCAGAAGTTTCAACAACTGAAATTTCTAAGGAAAAGAACCCGAAAACGTTAGAAGAGAATAAATCTGTAGCAAAACAGGGCGGAAGTGTAGCTAAAGAAGCACGAAAACAAATTGAATTACAGACAGGAAAGCCTGTTATTACTGATGAAAATTTCTTGCCACAGAGCAGAAAACCAAGGCAGATAGAGAATAAAGATTAAAATCCTCTTAAAAGGTACAAGTCTTGACAGATGTCCAGTAATAGTAAATAATGTGAGTGGATAACCTAGAGATTTCTTCCTACAGAGTTTCTGTATAGTACTCTAGGTTTTTTGTTGCCTTGTCTATGCGTTAAGGCTTAATTACATTCTTTTTTGCACCTACATAAAGGAAACGGTGCAGAAAGGAATTAGATTATGAAAAACATTGTTGAACCTATTAAGAACAAGAGGGATTTAGAGAGGATTGAGGTGTTTTTAGAACGTCACAGCAGGCGAAACCGACTCATATTTGCCTTTGGTATTAATACAGGTTTAAGAGTATCTGACATACTGGGATTAAATGTTGAAGATGTTGATGGTAAAAGCTACGTAGAGATAAAGGAGAAGAAAACCGGAAAGTATAAGCGTTTCCCTTTAAATACTA
>ERZ1643251.4640-NODE-4640-length-11786-cov-6.225812_pt1 | contig 11786 bp, 9 predicted proteins | sample MGYA00579261_ERZ1643251 | MGnify/ENA primary metagenome ERZ1643251 (study PRJEB29033, sample SAMEA4952267) | chicken gut metagenome | biome: Broiler Chicken; feature: Gastrointestinal Tract; material: Caecum | place: Ireland | collected 2018 | study: Broiler... | reverse complement strand
GTTCTTCAGGGTAACAGTTGCCATGTTCCGGACGTTAGTGGGAATGCCTCCGCAATGCCCACCTCGGAGATGCGGAGCAAAACCGCAGCCCCTTTGTGACAGGTCTCCACACTGCCACACCGCACGCCCACGCGGGATTACATCCTTTCTTGTCAGTCTGCCGGGCCATTGTGTGGAGTGGCCGGGCAGCTCATGATTTGAAAGCCTGGACGCAATGGCACAGGCTAAATTAAGCATACCGGATCGTTTCAGAAAAGTCAATAAACCAAAAAAATTTCGGCACTTTATCAAATAATCGAAATATTTTCTGTACATTTTGCCGGGGTGTCGCCTGGGCTGTGTTTTCAGGCTCTGGACAGGGGAGGCGGAAGGCCCATGATGGGGTTCGGCAGGACATCCTCACTTGACATCGCCGGACGGCTATATTAAAATGAAACTGTGATGGAGGGGCTGTGTGCGAGCCTTCAATGTCCTGCAAAATCGCGCGAGATATTTGAAAAGAAATGAGGAATCTGCCATGAAATTTTCAAGCAAGGTGAAAAAGTGCGGCTTGTCCCCCATGCGGAAGTTCCATCCCTACGCCGTGGCCGCCGAGGCTGCCGGCAAGAAGATTTATCACCTGAATATTGGTCAGCCGGACATTGAAACACCTCCCCAGTATTTCGAGGCTATCCGGGAGTTCCATCAGGCTGTCCTGGAGTATGCTCCCTCCCCCGGAATCCCCGTCCTGATCAAGGCGATTCAGAAGTATTATGACAATCTGAATATGCACTTTGAGGAGAGTGAGATCCTTATCACCACCGGCGGCAGCGAGGCTCTGCAGATCACCCTCAACTGCATCCTGGACGATGGCGATGAGATCCTGATCCCTGAGCCTTTCTATCCCAACTACAACACCATGGTCAACACCTGCGGCGCCAAGATCCACCCCATCCCCACCTCTCCCGAGGAAGGCTATCATTATGCAGACCGGGCCAAGATCGAGGCGGAGATCAACGAGCATACCCGGGCGATCATGTGCACCAACCCCGGCAACCCCACCGGCTCCGTTCTTACGCCGGAGGAGATGCGCCTGATGGTGGATATTGCCAAGGAGCATGACCTCTTTATCATTGGTGACGAGGCGTACCGTGAGTTTGTTTACGCCGGCGAGCCCCTCCAGTCCCTGGGCGAGTTTGCCGACGCGGCGGAAAACGTTATCGTCATCGATACCGTGTCCAAGCGCTTTTCCGCCTGCGGCGCCCGGATCGGCTGTATCCTCAGCCGCAATAAGGAGCTGATGGCCGAGGCTATGAAGTACTGCCAGGCCCGTCTGTCCGTGGCTACCCTGGATCAGATTGCTTCCGCCGCCCTTTACGATGTGGGCCCGGAGTATTTTGCCGCTGTCCGCGAGGAGTATAAGCGTCGTCGGGATACCGTGGTGGCCAAGCTCCAGGAGATCCCCGGCGTGATCTGCAAGTGCCCCAAGGGTGCTTTCTATATCATGGCCGCGCTGCCGGTGGACGATGCCGATGCCTTCCAGAAGTGGCTGCTGACCGACTTTGACGACAATGGCGATACCGTGATGTTTGCTCCTGGTGGTCCTTTCTATGCCACCCCCGGCAAGGGCATCAATGAGGTGCGTATTGCCTACGTCCTCAAGCAGAAGGATCTGGAGCGGGCTATGGACCTGCTGGCCAAGGGCATTGTGGCTTATAACAACCGGGCCAAGTAAAGCCGGCTGGAGAGAAGTGGTTTCTGCTTCTTCTTGGTACTGTACATACAAATAAAAAGCATCCCGGAGCGAACGGCTCGCTCCGGGATGCTTTTTGATTTTTAAAGGAGAAGCAGGCTTTTTTGGCGGGGGTTAAAGTACCATGATCAGGGTACCCAATCCGATCAGGATACATCCCACCAAAGAACGGGTGGTAAACTCCTCGTGAAGCAGGACAAAGGCAAGGATCAGCGTCAGTACCACGCTGGAAGCGCCTCCCATGTTGAACAGCATATCAGACTGCCGGCAAGGGAAAGGCCTTACCGGGCGGTCAGGGTTGTTTCCCGACGGAAAATACGGATCAGATACAGAGGAAAATACATAATGAAAACCGCAGCGGCAATGAGAAAGGGGTAGCCAATGAGATGGTTGCCGAAGGTCTGATCAAACCAGTAGAGCGGGTTGCCGGAAGGGGCCGATATAAGGAACATAAAATTGGTATCCAGCAGATGGTTGAGGCAGTAAATGGGAATGGCCAGACAGGCCAGGAAAGCAAGACACCTGGGAATAAAACGAAGCTGGGGCTGTATGTCTCCCCCTGCGGTCAGCATGATGGGGTAGACTGCCAGCAGGATGTGGACGGTAAAGCTGTGGATGTGCATAAAGTTGGCCACCGGAAGGGAGGTCCAGGTGGGAAACAGGAGAGCCGCCACGGCGGCAGGGATACAGACCACATAGAGAAAATTATCCAGCAGCCGGGATGGCTTTACAGCATGAACAGCAATGAGGATAATATTGATGCTGCACAGGTGGAGGGGTAAATACCGAGGGGTGTAGTTTCCGTGGGCAGCCAGGCCGATGACCTTGAACAGCTCGTCGGCAATCAGCAGCGCAGCAAAAATAAAGCGCATCCTCCGCCGGTCATTTGCCGGGAGGCGGCGGTAAAGGAGGCTGCACAGGAAAGCGGTGGCCAGAAAGGCCCCCAGCCAGATCAGATGGGTGGGATCAAAAGAGGAAAACCCCATGCCCTCGGGAATGGTTTCCGTAGTATCAAAAAAATAGCTCATGGGAAAGAGCCTTTCTGCTGTCCGCAGCTGATAAAATGATAATAGGGGAAAGAGGCTGACTGCAAAAAAGAGCAAGCAGTCAAGAGCTTGCTCCGGCACGGCCTGCAGCAATACACAGGCGACAGGTCCGCGTCTGAAATCCACCCAAAGGAGGAAGCATAGCCTGGGGAAGTGGGGGAAACAGGAATGGTGATACACAAATAGTGCTTACAACAAAAAAGTCGCCGCGAATGCTACAACATCTGCGGCGACGTGGCATATCGCAACACGATAGATGCTGCAGTTTCTAAGTTTGTACTCAAAACCAAATTGAAGCCCAGCGTAGCGGGTTCGATTTGGAAAGGAGGAGCAGCGGCATGAGCGCGCTCTGACTCTTGAAAAAAGTCGGAGCAAGCGATATAAAGCTTGCTCCGACGTGGTGCCGGTGGTGGGACTCGAACCCACACGGAGTCGCCCCCGGCGGATTTTGAATCCGCTACGTCTACCATTCCATCACACCGGCGGACAGAATACTAGCATATTATAAAGCAGACCTGCCTGGATTGCAAGAAGAATTTTTTAAAACAGGGGTTTTCTGACAGAAGCTTAGGTTTGTAAATCTTTTGTAAATCACCAAACAGGGGCTACCCAAGGAAAGAAAATTGTGCTACATTATAACCTAGAAAAATAGGGGGATTGTGCCTGTGAATAGAGGTGACGACTTGCAATGAAACGAAAATGGCTGTTTCTGCTGGTTGCAGCATTGCCGTTGCTGCTCAGCGGCTGCATGCTTTCCGCGTCAGTAGAGGATCTGTATGTGTTGCCCCAGCTGCCGATGGAGTATAAGGACCTTAGCGCCCAGATCGATGAGATTTTGGCAGATGGAGCGGAGTATACCTCTCCCGCAGCGGGCACCAACCTCCAGTCGGTGCAGTTGGTGGATCTGGACGGAGACGGGAATGAGGAGGCCCTGGCCTTTTTCCGCAGCTCCAGTGAGGAGAGCCCTCTGAAAATATATATTTTCCGGGGCAAAGGGGACACCTATGAGCAGGCCACCATCATCAACGGCAGCGGAACCTCCATCAACAGCATTCAGTATGTGGATATGGATGGCAACGGGATCCAGGAGATCCTGGTGGTCTGGCGGGTCAGCGCCGAGGTGCAGACCATGTGCGTCTATTCCATGGCGGATCTGAAGCCGGTGCAGCTGGTATCCTCTCCATATTCGAGATATAGCATTGTGGACCTGGATGAAGACGGTGTGCAGGAATTGCTGGTGGTCCACAGTGATGAGTCGGAATCCGGAGCTACTCTGGCGGATTATTACGACTGGGACGGCCGCAGCCTCCTGCTGCAATCCACAGCCAAGCTGTCCATGTCGGTAGCGGAGCTGCAATGGATCCAGACAGGCACGCTCCAAAGCGGTGATCCGGCGGTATTTGTAACCGGCCGTGTTACCGGCGTGGAGGAGACGTCCCGGGCGGTGACGGATATTTTGGTCTACCGCCAGCCGGACCTGACCAACATTGTTCTCAGCAGCTCCACGGGTGTTTCTTCTGAGATTTTCCGGTTCTTGAATTTGCAGCCCACGGATATCAACAATGACGGGGTTACGGAAGTGCCTATGCCTGCTGCCCTGCCGGGAGAAGGGGGCGACGAGTCCTACTGGAAGATTTACTGGCGCAGCTATGACGCCAGTGGAACGCCGGAGCACCAGGCCATCACCTACCACAATCTAACGGACAGCTGGTATTTGCTGGTTCCGGAGGAGTGGGACGGACACTTTACCGTACGGCAGGATAATACCAGCAATACGGAGCATGCCACCACATTTTACAGCGTCAGCGGCGATCGGATTGAGGATGAGCTGCTGACCGTCTATACTCTCACCGGCTCTGACCGGGAATCCCAGGCGATGAAAAACGGCAAGACCATTCTCCGGCGCCAGCCCACCACTGTGTATGCAGTGCGTTTTGCGCCCGGATATGACCAATGGCGGTATGCTATTGACGAAAGCAGCTTTACGGAGCGCTTCAGCGCCATTGTGACCCAGTGGAATATGGGAGAAAACTGACAGATGAGTTTCGTCCTGACGCTGCAGAATGTCAGGGCGGTGACGGGAAAGGAAGGTTGGGAAAATGGCCAGAAAAGTTCTGGTGCTTGAGGATGAATCCAGTATCCGCAGCTTTATTGTGATCAATCTTACCCGGGCAGGCTATGAGGTGATCGAGGCGGAAACCGGCGAGGAGGCTCTGGAGAAGCTCAAGGAGCATACGGATGTCCGGGTAGCCCTCTTGGACATCATGCTGCCGGGGATTGACGGCTTTGAGGTCTGCCGCCGGATTCGGGCCACCAATACCCGGATCGGGATCATTATGCTGACGGCCCGGAGCCAGGAAATGGATAAGGTGACAGGGCTGATGACCGGCGCTGATGACTATGTGACAAAGCCCTTCTCTCCGGCGGAGCTGACGGCCCGTGTGGACGCCCTGTTCCGGCGGGCTGGCGGCGCAGTGACGGAACAGGCGGGGGAGATCCATCAGGAGCCCTTCCTGCTCAACACCCGCAACCGTACTCTGGAGAAAAACGGCCAGCGGGTAAAGCTGACCCAGGTGGAATATTCCATCATGAAGATGTTTATGGAGAATCCCGGCAAGGCACTCAGCCGGGAGGAGATCCTGGATCTGGTATGGGGCCGGGATTACTTTGGTGAGCTGAAGATCGTGGATGTGAATATCCGCCGTCTCCGGCTGAAGATCGAGGACAACGCCCAAAACCCGACGTATATCAATACAGTATGGGGTTATGGGTACAAGTGGGGATTCTGATCCCGGCTGTCGGGGCGTTGTCCTCGGCCGCCGCGGCTGCGGCGTACAAGTCTTTGCCGTAAGGCAAAGCTTGGAACCGGCGGAATTCATTTCCGACGGTTAGAGTGAAACGGGGCCCCCGCCGGAGAATCTCCGACGGGGAACAACGCCCAGAACCCGACGTATATCAATACGGTATGGGGTTATGGGTACAAGTGGGGGTTCTAAGCCCGGCTGCCAAGGCGTTATCCTCGGCCGCCGCAGCAGCGGCGTACAAGTTTTGCCCTAAGGCTGGGTGGCGCGCCGGGCCTGGCAAGACTTGGACTGAATACCGTGACATGGCAATAAGATACCATACCGGAAGGAGGAGAGGCCATGGATGTGAAACCGAGGAAAATAGAGATCACTGGCCTCCGCAAGCGGTGGCTCATCAGCTCCTTGAGCCCCATCCTTGTGGTGCTGCTGCTGGTGGCGGGCACCTTCTGTGCTGGTATGGCCAATTACTACTATAATATGATGCTGGATGGCCTGAAAACCCGGGCCACCCATGCCAGCGACTATTTCAACAATTACAGCATGAATACCTATGCCTCCTTCTACCAGGCTGCCGCCACCTACACGGAGGAGTTTGCGGAGAAGGACTATCTGGAGCTTCAGTTTATCGGGACCAGTGGAAAGATTATCATCAGCTCCTACGGTCTTACCTCCGGATTGTCTCCCGGCACATCAGATATCACGGACGCCCTTCAGACTGGGGAAATCAGCTCTTACCGGGGCGTGGATCCGCTGACAGGGGAGCATATCATGTCCGTGTGCGCACCGCTGCTGTTCAACGGCAGGCCTGTGGGCGTTATGCGGTACGTGACTGCCATGACCGCCGTTCAGCGGGAGATCCTGATCACTGCCGGTGTGGCGGTGGGACTGCTGGTTTTGTGCCTGGTGATGGTGTATGTGTCCAATATGGTGTTTATCAACAACGTAGTGGAGCCGGTGGCAGAGGTAACGGCTACCGCCAAGCGTATTGCCGGCGGCAGCTATGGTACCCAGATGGAGAATCACTATCGGGACGAGATCGGCCAGCTGATCGACGCCATCAATGATATGTCCACCCAGATCAGCAAGGGGCAGAAGATCAAATCAGAATTTATTTCCTCTGTGTCCCATGAGCTGCGGACGCCCCTTACCGCCATCAATGGATGGGGTGAGACGCTGATGGCTGATACCGGCGGGGATCCGGAACAGCTGCGCCGGGGGGTGGGGATCATCCTTAAAGAGTCCCGCCGCCTGACCTCCATGGTGGAGGAGCTGCTGGACTTCTCCAAGATGGAGGATGGACGGTTTACCCTGAGTATCGAGCAGGTGGATCTCCAGGCGGAGTTTGAGGACGCCATTTATACCTATCGGGAGCTGTTCAAGCAGGAGGCCATTGAGCTCAATTACGATGGCGGGGACGAGGTGTTTGACCCCATTCCCGGCGATCCGGAGCGGCTCAAGCAGGTGTTCTGCAATGTGTTGGACAACGCCGCCAAGCATGGCGGAGCAGGTAAGCGGATCGACGCGGCCATTCGGGGCACCGAGGATGGCATCACCATTACGGTACGGGATTATGGCCCCGGTATCCCCGAGGACGAGCTGCCCTTTGTCAAGCAGAAGTTCTATAAAGGCTCCTCCAAGGCCAGAGGCAGCGGGATTGGCCTTGCGGTGTGTGATGAGATCATTCACCTGCACGGCGGCACCTTTGTCATCGGCAATGCCGATGGCGGCGGCTGTGTGGTGATTATCACGCTGCCAAGGGCATAATTTTCGAACATATGTTGCATGTCGGGCGGGAGTGTGGTAAGATAACAGGGAACCGCGCCCGGCCTGCTTTATGTGCCATGGCGCTTTTGCGCCTTTGGCGGATCAGAGAAACAGTAAGGAAAGGTTACACAAATCTATGGCAGATAAGCAATCCTGCGCCTTCCGCACCACCATTGGCGGACAGGCGCTGATCGAGGGAATTCTGATGCGGGGGCCGGAGAAGCAGGCCATTGTGGTCCGTGGGCCCGAAGGGCTGGTGATCCGGGAGGAGGAGCTCAAGCTCATCCGGGATAAGTACCCGATTTTGGGCCTGCCCCTGATCCGGGGCAGCGTGACGTTCCTGGACAGCATGGTCAAGGGCGTCAAGGCCCTGATGTTCTCTGCCGACTACTACCCTGAGGAAGCCGGCGTGGAGGAGCCCTCCCGGTTTGAGCAGTGGCTGGACCGGAGGCTGGGCAATGAAAAAATGGAGAAGCTGGTGATCGCCTTTTCTGTGGTGATCGCTGTGGCTTTTTCTGTGGGCCTTTTTATGCTGCTGCCCACTTTTCTGGCCAGCTTTGTGGAGCTGTGGACAGGCAGCGTGCTGCTGCGGAACCTGGCAGATGCTCTGCTGCGAATTGGTCTGTTTATGGGGTATCTGATGCTGGTATCCCGGATGAAGGATATCCGGCGGGTATTTTCCTACCATGGCGCGGAGCATAAGACGATTTTTTGCTATGAGAAGGGCCTGGAACTGACAGTGGAAAACGTGCGGCCTCAGCCCAAGCACCATCCCCGCTGCGGCACCAGCTTCCTGCTGGTGGTGATCATCGTGGCTATTTTGATCAATACTGTGGTATTTGCCCTGTTCCCGGTGGGGAATGTGTTTTTGCGGATGCTGATTCAGCTGCTGCTGCTGCCTCTGGTGGTGGGCATCACCTACGAATTCAACCGCTATGTGGGCGGTCATGACAACCCTATTACCAATTTCCTGGCAAGACCCGGCCTCTGGATGCAGAACTTTACCACCTACGAGCCCGACGACAGCATGATCGAGGTGGCCATTGAGGCTATGAAGCGCGTGATTCCCGAGGAGAAGGGGAAGGACGCCTGGTAAGACGAAAATTCGACAACATATGGTAATATTCTGCTGTGATATTACTAATATCAATCAAAAGTAGGGCCTTGTGTGGCCTGGCAGGGAGAAAGCATGGCAACAACCTATAACAATCTGTACATGGATATCCGGCGGCAGCTCAAGCAGGCCGGTTATACCGGCGCCGGTCTGGAGGCCCGGGAGCTGGTCTGCTGCGGCAGCGGCAAGAACAGGGAGGAATTTTTCCGGGACGCGCAGTTATATGTCACGCCGGAGGTGGAGGAGAAGATCCTCAGCCTGGTGGAACGTCATCTCAATGGAGAGCCAGTGGCCTATCTGATCGGGGAGTGGGAATTCTACGGCCTGCCCCTGGACATCAGCGAAGCGGTGCTGATTCCCCGGGTAGATACGGAGGTATTGGCCCGGGAGGCGATTGACTATATCCGCACTTTGGGAAAATGCCGGGTGCTGGATCTGTGCGCCGGCAGCGGCTGCGTGGGGCTGGCCATTGCTGCCAATGCCCCGGAGGCCCGGGTGCTGCTGGGAGAGATCTCTGAACCGGCGGTGCGGATCTGCCGGCAGAATATCCGGCGCAATAACCTGACCGGACAGGTGTCGGTGATGGCCATGGATGCCAAGGCGGCTCCCTCCCGGGCTCTGGGTGAGTTTCAGTGTATCGTCAGCAACCCGCCCTATATCCCCCGGGCGGATATTGAAACCCTGGATCACTCTGTAAAGGATTTTGAGCCTCACCTGGCCCTGTGCGGCGGGGAGGATGGCTACGATTTTTATACCGCCATTATCCGCCTTTGGAAAACGGCCCTGGTGGTCGGCGGCCGGCTTTACTTTGAGGTGGGCATTGGCCAGGCGGATACCGTGCTGCGGATGATGCGGGCAGAGGGCTTCGGTGATATTAACGTAGTGCAGGACGACCAGGGGATTCCCCGGGTAGTGTACGGCACGCTGATGGATGAGATCTGATTTCACCGCAGCCCCCAAAAACGGAAAACTGACAGCAGTTAATTTTACAGCAAGGAGAGAAGAGAGATGGCAGAGAAGAAAACGGCGGCCCCTAAGTCCGCCGCGCCGGCCAGCGACAAGAAGCTGGCCATTCAAAGCGCCATGAACCAGATCGAGAAGATGTACGGCAAGGGCTCCATCATGCGCCTTGGCGATCAGATGGAGCAGATGAACATTGAGACCATTTCCACCGGTTCTCTGGCCCTGGATCTGGCGTTGGGGATCGGCGGTGTACCCCGGGGAAGAATTATTGAGATTTATGGTCCTGAGTCCTCTGGTAAAACCACCCTGGCCCTGCATATCCTGGCTCAGGCCCAGAAGCAGGGCGGTGAGGTGGCCTTTGTGGACGCTGAGCACGCCTTGGATCCCTCCTATGCCCGGGCGCTGGGAGTGAATATCGAGGATATGCTCATTTCCCAGCCGGATACCGGTGAGCAGGCCCTGGAGATTACCGAGGCTCTGGTCCGCTCCGGCGCGGTGGATGTAGTGGTGGTGGACTCGGTGGCGGCCCTGGTGCCCCGGGCGGAGATCGAGGGCGAAATGGGGGACAGCTATGTGGGCCTCCATGCCCGGCTTATGAGCCAGGCCCTGCGGAAGCTGGCCGGCGCCATCAATAAGACCAACTGCATTGTGGTGTTCATCAACCAGCTGCGGGAAAAGGTGGGCGTTATGTACGGCAACCCGGAGGTCACCACCGGCGGCCGGGCCCTGAAGTTCTATGCCAGCGTCCGGATCGACGTGCGTCGTGTTGAAACCCTGAAGGCCGGCGGCGAAATCATCGGCAACCGCACCCGGGCCAAAGTGGTAAAGAACAAGATGGCGCCCCCCTTCCGGGAGGCGGAGTTTGACATCATGTACGGCGAAGGCATCAGCCTGCTGGGCGAGCTGCTGGATCTGGGCGTAAAGCTGGATCTGGTGCAGAAGTCCGGCTCCTGGTTTGCCATGGGAGAGACCCGTTTGGGCCAGGGCCGGGACGCCGCCAAGCAGTATCTGAAGGATAACCCCCAGGTGGCCGACAGTCTGGAGGCCGCTATCCGCCGGGATTTCTTTAAGCTTATGGGCAACCAGTCCCAGATCGCCGCCAAGGCCGCCGGCCGGGCGGTGGATGTGTCAGCCGACGATTTCGACGACGAGGACTAAGTACGGAGGATTCCCCTCTTTTTCTTGAAAGAAAAAGATGCAAAAAGAACTTTTGCGCGAAACGTTGTTTCGCGTGAGTAAAGTTTTCGTCTGCCTTTCTGGGGCCCCGCCGGAGCCCGGTGAAGCGAGGCCGGTGGGGTAAGAAGGCGCAGCGGAGCGATCGATGTCTGCCGGCTGCGGTGGGCGGAGGGGTGCAAAGCTTGTGCCGGCGACAAAGGGTGGCCAGGCCAGGGCGGCGCCCTGGCGGGTTTGGACAGTGCCCGACCAAATGATTACAGTGGGAGGCCTCTATGCGCATTGAGGAAATCAAGCCGTCTCAGCGGAAAAAAGGCCGTTTTCTGGTAAAGCTGGAAGGCGGGGAGATTCTGCGGGTGACGGAGGAGGAGCTGCTGCGCTTTGGCCTGCGACCCGGAGAGGAGATGGACGATGGGGGGCTGGCGGCCCTGCGGCAGAGCGCCAAGGCCTCCTCGGTAAAGGCTGCCGCCGCGGGGATGATTGGCCGGCAGGCCCTGTCCAAAGCGGAGCTTACCCGCCGCCTGGTGCGGCGGGGAGCGGAGGCCTCCGACGCTCAGGCAGCGGCGGACTGGCTGGAGGGCATCGGCGCGGTGGACGACCCGGCCTATGCCGCCGCTTTGGCACGGCACTATGGGCAGCGGGGCTATGGCCCGGCCCGGGTGCGCCAGGAGCTCCAGCGCCGGGGCGTCAGCCGGGAACTGTGGGAGGAAGCTCTTGGGGAGCTGCCCGACAGCAGCGGTATCCTGGATGCGCTGATTCAAAAGCGCTGTCGGGGAGATCTCTCCGATCCCCGGGAGATCAAGCGCCTGAGCGACGGCCTGATGCGCCGGGGCTTTTCCTGGGGCGAGGTAAAGGCAGCCCTGAGCCGGTACACGGAGCTTCAGGAGGAGTAAGGAGCAAGTTGCGCGGGAGAGCCGCAGCAGCAGTATTTTTGCAAGCAATTTCCCCTCTGCGGGAACCCATTGGGGCCGGCAGGGGGTTCATCATGACAGGACACAGCGCCGCCTTTCCGGCGGCAGGACAGAAGGAGGAAGGCCATGGCCTTTACGATCCATTTTATTTCTTTGGGCTGCGAGAAAAACGTGGTTAACTGCGAGCAGATGATGGCCCTGTGCCGTGACGCGGGCTATGAGCTGCGGGAGGATCCGGTGGGCTGCGATGTGGCGGTGGTCAACACCTGCGGCTTTCTC
>ERZ1643251.4639-NODE-4639-length-11789-cov-4.698057_pt1 | contig 11789 bp, 4 predicted proteins | sample MGYA00579261_ERZ1643251 | MGnify/ENA primary metagenome ERZ1643251 (study PRJEB29033, sample SAMEA4952267) | chicken gut metagenome | biome: Broiler Chicken; feature: Gastrointestinal Tract; material: Caecum | place: Ireland | collected 2018 | study: Broiler... | reverse complement strand
CGTCTACCTTCGCTATGCTCTCTTCCAGGTTTCTCGCGTGATTTGGCAATGTAATTCTACTTTCCGTGACTATTACGGTAAGAAACAAGCCGAAGGTAAACACCACTATGTCATCCTCGGTCATATCCAAAAGAAACTCGCACGTGTTATTTTTTCTGTGTTAAAGAACAATTCTCCTTTTCAAGAGCGACCTGTTTGATTTTTTACTTACGCTTTTTCGGCTACTTCTCGGTAGTCTTTTCGTCGTGCTTCCTCTTCCTCATTATTTTTCATCTTTTTTAGCTTTTCCTATTGACTTTTTGATAGTTGGCTCCTTTTCAATTCAAAATTATTTTCCAAACAGTTACACCATTTATTATTTCAGGTGAACCATAACTTATTGTAATATTTTTATTTGTATAAAATTCATATATTAATTTTAATTCTTTTGCATAACTTGAGTCTATTAATATATTACTTTTTGATAAATCAAAATAAATACTTGGGTCATGAGAACAATAAATAGTATTTCCTCTATAAAGAGCGTCTTGCAAAAAGCATTTATTAGCAGCAAAAGTTTCAAAAGGATATTGCTTATTATATGCATTAAAGCTTTCCCCATAGAAATACTTTGCCCCTATTGATTCTCCTACCTCGTTCCACTTTACTCCGTTAAAATCCGTGCCTAACACAACATAGTCCTTTGACGGATTATTTGTCAACGCCTGCTGTATTTCTTTAGTTTTATCTCTGGACTGCTTGCATAAATTTCTGGCATACTCCTTCTCTGCAATTACATCCTGAACAGTTGCCGGAGTGTAAACATTCACAGTGTCCAATGTTGTTATACTGTACGCTGCATACTGGAACCAATAATAATTCAGCAAAAATCTGAGTCCGTCAAATGATAATCTCAGATTCTCCCTTGTATATCCGCCGCGCGCTCCTAACTCCACTTCACTGATAAACATTCGGAATAATTCATTGTCAGCTATATTAAGCTCAAATTTCTGATTTAAGCCGTTACGTATTGCTGTGTCACTTTCTCCGTCACGTGACATTTCTATGGCATAAAGAAACCATTCTGTCCTCAAAAGCAATGGGTCTATATCAGGGTCCTGTTCATATTGCAAGCGGGACATGGTGCCTATTATAGTACTGTTCAGGTATAAATAGTCCTTTATTGAACTTCCGAAATCCTTCAGTATATCGTCTACATATACATCACAGATTAAGACTGTTTCTCCGTTGACCTGCGCTTCAATCCATGCATATCCGGTTCCTATTCCCTTTACGGTCATATTCTGTGAGTCAAATTCTATTACTCCGTTCTCATAGCAATACCATACCGCTCCGTTCAAAATATCGGAATATTCCTCTATATACGGGCTCATTCTGACAGGAAAACTTACCACTTCACTGTAAGAATCGGACTTGCCGTATAAACACGGAATTACTACAGACGGACACTCTACGGTTATATTAAACAATCGGGAAATTCCTGTCACTTTATGTGTTGCTCTGATACTTGCCGTGCCGGGAAAAATCCCCGTAAAAGTACGATTATCAGAATTGTACGTTACACATTGACCGCCCGAAGTAACGGTATAATCAAAGTCTGAATAACTTGCCCACAGAGCGTCCGACGGGGATTTATTCACTGACGGGGATTTTGTACTGTCAATTTCCAATACAAGGTCATTAAACGACACTCCGTTTGTCAGCTCCTTATATTCATCCGGTTCAACAACTCTCCACCGCTGTTTATCATAGCTTGTCGACCCGCTCGAATACAGTCCGTATATATACACTGAGGAAGAGCTACTCGAAGACTCCGCCGAATACAGATATTTTCCCGTATACTTGCTCTTTATCAGGCATCCTCCGCCGGTCGCTATCCTTATCTCCCACTTGTATATATCCGAGATTGTCTCGCTGTTATTCTGTTTTATCTTAACTGTTGAACTGCTCGTTGAGTCCGCCGCCAGAAACGCGTTCGGCATATCCGCTCTCTGTATGGTACAGTACCCGTCTTCCAGGTTTGTCACATGCCACTTGATACTGCTTTCTCCCAGTGAGGACAACAGCCCGCTCTGCCCGTTTATACTAGTGTTTCCCGACCGGTGCAGAAACTTTCCCGTGTACGTGTTGTTGAAATAATAGTCTCCCGTCTCCAATGCCGAGCTTGTTTTTCCCGTATTCAGATATGTACCGTTCCATACTATGTGCCATATGCAGGCGGCAGGCTTGTCCTCTCCAGCCCTTTGGGGGCTGCCGCAAATTTATTTTTTTGCGGCAGCTTTGAGTAAATTATTATGTTATAAATTATCAGTTCGGGAATATTAATCTTTCCCCTGTTAAGACAGTAATATTGTCATCTGTTTCTGTGCCATACGGATAAAATATCATATCATATATATAATAAGATTCTATATATAATAAGTCCATTACCGACTTCGAGCTGTTTTTCTGTTTATACTCTATAACCAATACACCGTCCTCTAGTAAAAGATAGTTTGAAAAATTAGCATCTCCCTGGTTATTAAAAACTCCTGCGCTCGCTTTTCTTATTGCAGGCTCTATTTTCTGTACCTTTTCTGCGCTATCCCCTATTTTTATCTCGGAAAAGTCTTTATATTCCATTGCTTTTGTCATCTGATACCGTTCTCCTTTAGTTTTCCAGTTGTTAAAATCATCTTTGTCTTCACCGTTTAGTTCGAAAATCGTGTAACAGAACACCGTTGTCTTTCCTTCTTCCCTCCGATACCGGTACAGCCTGTGAACAGTACAAATTCGTGATTCATCCAAAATCTGCACGCGCTCTAAAGGATATTTTTCATTAAGTTCATACAGTGATGTAATTACTCCCTCTTGCTCTGCATTTCCGTTTCTGTAAAATTGATCGAAAACAAAAGTTTGCCAATCATACTCTGTCAGTTGATCGAACGGCATATTTAAATTTTTAAATATTTCTTCTGTTTCTTTCATTTCTTCACCGTATTCTAACTCTGAGTTTGATTCTCCTTCTTCTTTTTCGTTATTATTTTTTAAAATCATCCACATTGAAACTGCCACTGCCGTAAGCATCAATGCAACAACACAAATTATCAATATATGCAGGACTCGTTTTTTCACAGTACTATGCCCTCCTTTCACAACGTACAAACTTTTTGTCAGGTAGTAATAATATACACATATATTATTCCATCATAGAAGTTATCAATGCCATAAACGTCCCAACCATCTGTATCAGTGGAAAAGGGAGTAACTCCGTATTCAAGCAATTCTGACCCTCCAATTGTTCCATGCTTATTCGCCCATCTTCCATTATACATTTGATACCAAAAATGATAATCACACGCCCTATATAATACCCCATTCAAAATTATATTATGAATTCCTGTTCTCAGCACAATCCTATATTGATTATCCTGCAATGTTCGATATTCGCCATTATTTGAAAAATCAGCTTCATATTCCCAAGTATATTCATTATCATTTAGCCAATTTTCAAAGTCCTGTTTTGTTCTTATCGAAATTTCATTTTTTACGGCATCCGAATAATCACCAACAGTAACATGAGTCATATTACTAAGATACTCCTCTGTCAAAACACGCCATCCTTGAGGATTGTCATCACGCATTAACGCATATCCATGACAATTTATTTTATCATACATACTCGGAGGTACTTCTCTGAATGCTTGGGTTCCGAATATACATGGGGATATTATCCATAGATATTTATCATCTGTAGAATATCCATAACTCATACTGACTGATGTCCCAGAACAATATATCTGACTCATCGTCGCCATGTTTTGTATTGTATACTTTCCTGTTTCTATCTCCGATATGTACCACTTCAATCTATTCGGTATATTATCAGAATTATGCCTTATAAGTTTTACATCATTTGATGTGTCAGAACTCAGACCCAAAAAATAGTTTATCGTACCCACATTCTGTATAGTATATACATTGTTTCCGATACTTGTTATACGCCATTTTTTCTCATCGTTCACATACACTTCATTGTCAATTAAAACTGAAACAGCTGTTCCAGAGTTTCTTGTTAGAAGCCCGTCTCTGTCAAAATTATTGATATAATAATTACTTGTCTTGATATCTCCTACAGAATAATCAGAAGTGAGTCGTTCTCCGTTCCTAATTATGTACCATAGCTGATTATCCTGCGCCGGCGTCATACTCATAGACACTATTACATGTCCGTTAGTCGTGGTTGTCGTGTCGTAATTCGAGCCCGTCGGAGTTCCCACCGCCGTCATGGCAAGTCTCATATCAGAGCGCAATACTATCTTGAATGTGTCATAATCATACGGCACTATCAGCCATTCCTGCGCCGCCGTATCCGTACCGCTTTTCAATACCAATCTTCTTGATACTTCCGACGCTGTATTTTCCGCCGCCGTTATTTTCACATTTGCGCTCGGACTCAGATTGTTCTTAAGACTGTAGCCTCCCGTCTCGCTGTTCTTTTGAAGTACAAACTGATATCCGCTACTCAGAACGCTTGCTCCATAATGCACTATATTGCTGCCGTCTGTGGAAAAACCTCCGCTTGGATACAAATATCCTCCGCTGCCCACATTCTCTATACTTATCACATTCCCGTCCGCGAGTCCCGCCGGAAGCGTGTATCCGTATTTTACAGTCAGGTTGGGTCTCAGTGCTGCATTTGTCACCTCACTGCTGTTTATCGGGTAGCAATAATCGTTTGAGTTCTCATCCGACAGGCTTATCACAAACGCCTTGGGCGTTCCGCTCACATACAGTCCGTTCGCGAATTCGGACGATATATCAAACGTAACTCCCGTCTGATACTGCAATACATATGTATTCGACACGGTTGTCTTGCTTACCGTGGCAAGATTCGCGTATGTAGCGTCTTCAACAAGATACGCGCTGTTTACTATCTCAAGTTTTACAGGTATATCCGTCAACGGTCCGTACTGCGTCGTCACATTCAGCTTCTTTGTAATTTTCGTTAAAGTGTCGATTACTTAGAAGCTTGTCCCCCCTTTTGAGGCTGCCGCAAATTTATTTTTTTGCGGCAGCATTATATTAGTTTACCAAGTTGTAAAATCCGGGTTGTTCCGCATTATTCCCATTACTTCTCCATTGTTTTGCAATGTCTCTTTGTCTGATACAAAAGGTACGACTTTATAATTTTCAAATATCTCCAATTTATCATGACACCGGCACAATGAGTTCACAAAATTTGTTATCTCTTCTACCTTTCCCGTTTTTGCGGCAAGGTCTAAACTTTCGACAGACTTAAAAATTAAGTAATAATATCCAGGTTCACCTACATCCATTGAAAATCTTAAGAAGAAATCCATATCTGAAAATTCCGAGCGTGTCAACCTATCGAGTTCAAATATGTTCTGATAAAAAAATACGCTTCTTGCATTTGTGTAGTATTCATCAAAGGAAATTCTTATTACTTTGTCTCCGATTAAATATGGCATACCGCATTCTATAACCGAAGCTTTAAAAAGTAACAATATTTCGGCGGCAAAATTTTTGTCAGGTATATAATCGTTATACTCTTTGACACACCTGTCTTTTGCGCAAAATTCCTTTGTACCATTATAATAGATGAGTATATGATATCCTAACAAATTGCGAAAATCACTGTAAATAAAATTTAAGTTATTATTACTCAATTTTATATCAAAAACTTTACCTAATTCAGTTTTCTTTATCTCCTGATATTTTATAATATTTTGAATACCGTTAGATAATGCGTATAAATTTTCTATTCCATCTTTACTCATCTCCATCCTCCTTATCAGTTAAGTATTAATTTCCACACTTTTATTCCGTTTATCATAATTTCTTGATATTGAACGGTTTTCCCCCTAACATTATAAAATTCCTCTATTAATCGTATTTCATCTGCAAAGGCCGACAAAGGAGCGTTATCCAAAGTATTTTTAGGACTATGAGAACAATAAATAGTATTTCCTCTATAAAGAGCGTCTTGCAAAAAGCATTTATTAGCAGCAAAAGTTTCAAAAGGATATTGCTTATTATATGCATTAAAGCTTTCCCCATAGAAATACTTTGCCCCTATTGATTCTCCTACCTCGTTCCACTTTACTCCGTTAAAATCCGTGCCTAACACAACATAGTCCTTTGACGGATTATTTGTCAACGCCTGCTGTATTTCTTTAGTTTTATCTCTGGACTGCTTGCATAAATTTCTGGCATACTCCTTCTCTGCAATTACATCCTGAACAGTTGCCGGAGTGTAAACATTCACAGTGTCCAATGTTGTTATACTGTACGCTGCATACTGGAACCAATAATAATTCAGCAAAAATCTGAGTCCGTCAAATGATAATCTCAGATTCTCCCTTGTATATCCGCCGCGCGCTCCTAACTCCACTTCACTGATAAACATTCGGAATAATTCATTGTCAGCTATATTAAGCTCAAATTTCTGATTTAAGCCGTTACGTATTGCTGTGTCACTTTCTCCGTCACGTGACATTTCTATGGCATAAAGAAACCATTCTGTCCTCAAAAGCAATGGGTCTATATCAGGGTCCTGTTCATATTGCAAGCGGGACATGGTGCCTATTATAGTACTGTTCAGGTATAAATAGTCCTTTATTGAACTTCCGAAATCCTTCAGTATATCGTCTACATATACATCACAGATTAAGACTGTTTCTCCGTTGACCTGCGCTTCAATCCATGCATATCCGGTTCCTATTCCCTTTACGGTCATATTCTGTGAGTCAAATTCTATTACTCCGTTCTCATAGCAATACCATACCGCTCCGTTCAAAATATCGGAATATTCCTCTATATACGGGCTCATTCTGACAGGAAAACTTACCACTTCACTGTAAGAATCGGACTTGCCGTATAAACACGGAATTACTACAGACGGACACTCTACGGTTATATTAAACAATCGGGAAATTCCTGTCACTTTATGTGTTGCTCTGATACTTGCCGTGCCGGGAAAAATCCCCGTAAAAGTACGATTATCAGAATTGTACGTTACACATTGACCGCCCGAAGTAACGGTATAATCAAAGTCTGAATAACTTGCCCACAGAGCGTCCGACGGGGATTTATTCACTGACGGGGATTTTGTACTGTCAATTTCCAATACAAGGTCATTAAACGACACTCCGTTTGTCAGCTCCTTATATTCATCCGGTTCAACAACTCTCCACCGCTGTTTATCATAGCTTGTCGACCCGCTCGAATACAGTCCGTATATATACACTGAGGAAGAGCTACTCGAAGACTCCGCCGAATACAGATATTTTCCCGTATACTTGCTCTTTATCAGGCATCCTCCGCCGGTCGCTATCCTTATCTCCCACTTGTATATATCCGAGATTGTCTCGCTGTTATTCTGTTTTATCTTAACTGTTGAACTGCTCGTTGAGTCCGCCGCCAGAAACGCGTTCGGCATATCCGCTCTCTGTATGGTACAGTACCCGTCTTCCAGGTTTGTCACATGCCACTTGATACTGCTTTCTCCCAGTGAGGACAACAGCCCGCTCTGCCCGTTTATACTAGTGTTTCCCGACCGGTGCAGAAACTTTCCCGTGTACGTGTTGTTGAAATAATAGTCTCCCGTCTCCAATGCCGAGCTTGTTTTTCCCGTATTCAGATATGTACCGTTCCATACTATGTGCCATATGCAGGCGGCAGGCTTGTCCTCTCCAGCCCTTTGGGGGCTGCCGCAAATTTATTTTTTTGCGGCAGCTTTGAGTAAATTATTATGTTATAAATTATCAGTTCGGGAATATTAATCTTTCCCCTGTTAAGACAGTAATATTGTCATCTGTTTCTGTGCCATACGGATAAAATATCATATCATATATATAATAAGATTCTATATATAATAAGTCCATTACCGACTTCGAGCTGTTTTTCTGTTTATACTCTATAACCAATACACCGTCCTCTAGTAAAAGATAGTTTGAAAAATTAGCATCTCCCTGGTTATTAAAAACTCCTGCGCTCGCTTTTCTTATTGCAGGCTCTATTTTCTGTACCTTTTCTGCGCTATCCCCTATTTTTATCTCGGAAAAGTCTTTATATTCCATTGCTTTTGTCATCTGATACCGTTCTCCTTTAGTTTTCCAGTTGTTAAAATCATCTTTGTCTTCACCGTTTAGTTCGAAAATCGTGTAACAGAACACCGTTGTCTTTCCTTCTTCCCTCCGATACCGGTACAGCCTGTGAACAGTACAAATTCGTGATTCATCCAAAATCTGCACGCGCTCTAAAGGATATTTTTCATTAAGTTCATACAGTGATGTAATTACTCCCTCTTGCTCTGCATTTCCGTTTCTGTAAAATTGATCGAAAACAAAAGTTTGCCAATCATACTCTGTCAGTTGATCGAACGGCATATTTAAATTTTTAAATATTTCTTCTGTTTCTTTCATTTCTTCACCGTATTCTAACTCTGAGTTTGATTCTCCTTCTTCTTTTTCGTTATTATTTTTTAAAATCATCCACATTGAAACTGCCACTGCCGTAAGCATCAATGCAACAACACAAATTATCAATATATGCAGGACTCGTTTTTTCACAGTACTATGCCCTCCTTTCACAACGTACAAACTTTTTGTCAGGTAGTAATAATATACACATATATTATTCCATCATAGAAGTTATCAATGCCATAAACGTCCCAACCATCTGTATCAGTGGAAAAGGGAGTAACTCCGTATTCAAGCAATTCTGACCCTCCAATTGTTCCATGCTTATTCGCCCATCTTCCATTATACATTTGATACCAAAAATGATAATCACACGCCCTATATAATACCCCATTCAAAATTATATTATGAATTCCTGTTCTCAGCACAATCCTATATTGATTATCCTGCAATGTTCGATATTCGCCATTATTTGAAAAATCAGCTTCATATTCCCAAGTATATTCATTATCATTTAGCCAATTTTCAAAGTCCTGTTTTGTTCTTATCGAAATTTCATTTTTTACGGCATCCGAATAATCACCAACAGTAACATGAGTCATATTACTAAGATACTCCTCTGTCAAAACACGCCATCCTTGAGGATTGTCATCACGCATTAACGCATATCCATGACAATTTATTTTATCATACATACTCGGAGGTACTTCTCTGAATGCTTGGGTTCCGAATATACATGGGGATATTATCCATAGATATTTATCATCTGTAGAATATCCATAACTCATACTGACTGATGTCCCAGAACAATATATCTGACTCATCGTCGCCATGTTTTGTATTGTATACTTTCCTGTTTCTATCTCCGATATGTACCACTTCAATCTATTCGGTATATTATCAGAATTATGCCTTATAAGTTTTACATCATTTGATGTGTCAGAACTCAGACCCAAAAAATAGTTTATCGTACCCACATTCTGTATAGTATATACATTGTTTCCGATACTTGTTATACGCCATTTTTTCTCATCGTTCACATACACTTCATTGTCAATTAAAACTGAAACAGCTGTTCCAGAGTTTCTTGTTAGAAGCCCGTCTCTGTCAAAATTATTGATATAATAATTACTTGTCTTGATATCTCCTACAGAATAATCAGAAGTGAGTCGTTCTCCGTTCCTAATTATGTACCATAGCTGATTATCCTGCGCCGGCGTCATACTCATAGACACTATTACATGTCCGTTAGTCGTGGTTGTCGTGTCGTAATTCGAGCCCGTCGGAGTTCCCACCGCCGTCATGGCAAGTCTCATATCAGAGCGCAATACTATCTTGAATGTGTCATAATCATACGGCACTATCAGCCATTCCTGCGCCGCCGTATCCGTACCGCTTTTCAATACCAATCTTCTTGATACTTCCGACGCTGTATTTTCCGCCGCCGTTATTTTCACATTTGCGCTCGGACTCAGATTGTTCTTAAGACTGTAGCCTCCCGTCTCGCTGTTCTTTTGAAGTACAAACTGATATCCGCTACTCAGAACGCTTGCTCCATAATGCACTATATTGCTGCCGTCTGTGGAAAAACCTCCGCTTGGATACAAATATCCTCCGCTGCCCACATTCTCTATACTTATCACATTCCCGTCCGCGAGTCCCGCCGGAAGCGTGTATCCGTATTTTACAGTCAGGTTGGGTCTCAGTGCTGCATTTGTCACCTCACTGCTGTTTATCGGGTAGCAATAATCGTTTGAGTTCTCATCCGACAGGCTTATCACAAACGCCTTGGGCGTTCCGCTCACATACAGTCCGTTCGCGAATTCGGACGATATATCAAACGTAACTCCCGTCTGATACTGCAATACATATGTATTCGACACGGTTGTCTTGCTTACCGTGGCAAGATTCGCGTATGTAGCGTCTTCAACAAGATACGCGCTGTTTACTATCTCAAGTTTTACAGGTATATCCGTCAACGGTCCGTACTGCGTCGTCACATTCAGCTTCGCCGAAATTATCGGAAGCGCGTCGTTTATTGTCGGCACATTTTGTATCGACAATACCGCTTTACGACGGTTAGAGCCGTTTTTGTTTATGTACAAATATTGCTCGCCTTCATGATTTACCGTCGAGTTTTCTTCAACATACGTATCGATTATTCCCGCCGAATACTCGTTTGTGGTAACCGACGGGTCAAGCATTATCGGATATACTCTGTCTTCCGAGTTCATCCATTCGCTGTCCGGCGTGTATGTGATGATACATCTGCCGTTTTCTATCTTCAGCGTGACCTCTATATCGTTCAGTACTTCATACGCGGCGTCAACCATATACGGTATACTGACATGATACGCCATCTCTCCGGACACATCCAGAAAGTCCACGCTGTTGTCCTCATTCAGAACGGCTCTCAGATCTCCGCATTCCACAGACATCGAGAACGAGTCTATATCGGTCTTTCGCTCTATGAATATATCTTCCTCTACCCTGTTCTGATATACCGTATATCTTACCGATATCCCCTCGTCTTCTCCGAATATGCCGCTGTACTCCACTTTATTTGATACCAACGGCAGCGCAAACGCCTCCGGCGCGTCAGGGCTTACTTTTTCAAAGCTTTGCTCCGAAACCTCCCCGACTGATTGCTGTGTCGTTTTGAGTTCGCCGAGCACCCGCGCCTGTGCCGTGTTTTTTACGGTGAGTAAGCTTTCATCGGCTGTCAGACAATTGTTTACCTGTGTTATCCCGGTCTGAGACGAAGACAAAATTGCCCCCGCGGTCGTTTTATTTGCCGTAAGTGTCCACGAAAGCGCATTTGAGCCTTTTTTCAGGCTTATCAATTCCGCCGGCGTTGCCGAATCAGCCGCGATGTTTGCCTCGGCAACGGCTGAACCTGACGAATTAACGGAATTTTCCTTCGCGGTTTCCATGCCGTCCGGTTCGCCCGAACTGTTCGCGACCGCGCTGAACGCGACCTTAAAATCTCCGTTTTCGGATTCATACGCGCCGGTGTTTTCATTCAGCGAAAGGCTGTAGTCTATGTCCTGCCATTCCCCGTTTTCGTCGAGATAGTGCACCGCTTCCGTGTATGTCACCGCCGTGAAGCTTCCGTCCGACAGGTAATAATGCTTTTCAAATTCTCCCCTCTTTGACCTGTCCTCCGACACTATATACACGACTTCTTCCGCGCTTTCCGTGTCTTTGCCTTCCGCCGTGTTTTCTCCGTAACTTTCTGTTTTAGCCAAAAACTCCGCCATACTCTGTAACGGAAAACTTAATATTAAGAGTACAAGTGCCAGGAAAAAGGTCGCGATTCTGAGTTTCATTTTTCGTTTCTTCATTTTTATTTTCCTCACTTTGTAC
>ERZ1643251.4636-NODE-4636-length-11796-cov-22.418789_pt1 | contig 11796 bp, 10 predicted proteins | sample MGYA00579261_ERZ1643251 | MGnify/ENA primary metagenome ERZ1643251 (study PRJEB29033, sample SAMEA4952267) | chicken gut metagenome | biome: Broiler Chicken; feature: Gastrointestinal Tract; material: Caecum | place: Ireland | collected 2018 | study: Broiler... | reverse complement strand
ATAAAATTCCCGTTTTCATCAATTTCAAGAGGCTTGATAGTTTTTATCCAAAGCATAAAGGAAACAGATGAAATTCTAAGTTCAAGTTTTTCTAAGATTTGTTTCCATATTGTTTCAATATCTTGCATTTTGCACCTCTCTTTGATTTTATAAGATGATTATATCAATTTTATAACTTTTTTTCAACTTTTTTTGAAATTTTTTATATCAAATTTATATAATTTTGATTTTTATGTCATGCTTATAAGTGTAGTTACTTAAATTTTACTTAGAACGATCAAAAAAGAAGTATTAAATCATTCAGTGTAATGAAACGCTATATATATGTATATATATTATATAATATATATTATATATATAATATAATAGGAAAGTTTTTGAAATCACTTTTACATATATAAATTTTATGGTATAATATATTACATATGAAAATAAACACTTTAAAATTAAAGAATTTTAGAAATTATGATGATTTAGAGGTGAATTTTGGTAATTCGCTTAATATTTTTGTTGGAAAAAATGCACAGGGAAAGACAAATTTACTTGAAAGCATATATTATTGCTGTATTGGAAAAAGCTTTAAATCTATAAAAGATAAAGATATTATAAAATGGAATAGTGAAGATGGTTATATAGGACTAGAAGCTGAAAAAAAGTATCGTTCATTAAAGGTGGAGGTAAAATTTTCTAAGAAATCGAAAAAAATTGTTTTAGTTAACAGTTTGCCTATCAAGAAAATAGGGGAATTGATTGGTGAAATAAATATCGTATTCTTTTCTCCAAACGAACTTAAACTTGTCAAAGAAAGTCCAGATGAAAGACGAAAGTTTATGGACATAGATATATCTCAAATGAATAGAAGGTATTTTTATCAACTCTCGCGATATGAAAAGATACTTGGAAATAGAAATAAACTTCTAAAAAACAGTGATAATTTAAATATAGTTAAAGAAACGGTGGATATTTGGGATAGAGCCCTCATCCAATCTGCTAAAAAGATTGCATTTGAGAGAGATAAATTTGTAAAATCGATTACTCCATACACTCAAAAAGCACAAACTTATTTAAGTGGAGGAAAAGAGGATGTGGAACTTCGCTATATCTCTGGCTGTGGAGTAAACCTTGATGAAAAATTTGAAGAAAATTTTGATAAACTATTAAAGAAGAATTTAGAAAAGGATTTTAAACTAGGTTATACCACTCTCGGAGTGCATAGAGATGATATAGATATATATTTAAATGGTGTTGAAGTGAAAAGTTTTGGTTCTCAGGGACAACAGCGAACAGTGGCGCTTTCATTAAAACTAGCAGAATTAGAAAATATGTATAATGAAGTTGGGGAATATCCTATACTGATGCTGGATGATGTTTTCAGTGAGTTAGATAGTGATAGGCAAGAAAGATTACTAAAATTTGCAAGCCGAACTCAAACATTTATTTCTACCACTGAGAGCAAAAATCTAACAGGAAAAGAATTTTTAATTTCTGATGGTAAAATTATAAAAATAAAATAAAAAGCATAAAAAAAATAATAGAAATTTAAAAATAATTAAAATATTAAGCAGAAAATATTAAAAAAACAATAAAAAATTAATTTTTATTGTTTTTTATTGTAATTCATGAACTTTTGCTTTTGGATATGTAACTTTATATACGGAGTAAAATTTATAAGTGTTAAACTCAGTTTTTATTTTTTTAGGTAAAAATGAATATCTTTCAATATATTCATGTAATCCCATTTTGCCTGTCCAAAGATGAGAATTTTCCATTGTAATAAAATGATAATCAGATTGCGGAGCAAAATATAGAGCGACCAATCTTTCATTTTTCTTTAATATAGTTTGTTTTGGCAAGATACATTTTGATAGGGCGAGTTTGGTATTATCAAGCTTTTTAATTTCGAGTCCTGTATTTAAAACAAAATTTAGCATTGCTCTTTCAACATAATAAAGAGGCATATCTTTATCGTTATAAAAGCCAGTGAACGAGTCACAATCTTGGTCGGTAAAGCCAAATTTTTCAAATATGTTATCTGTCAAATTGAAAAAAGCATGTCCTAAACAATTGGTGAGGTATGCTGTTTTATAGCCTTGTTTTGTTCTTCCAAGATAGTTGTTCTCTCCACGATTTGGGAAATATCCTAATTTAAAAACTTTTCTTAGCTTTAAAATTGTCTGTGTTCTATCAATTAAATAATCCACCATGATATGGTCATTATATCAAACATTGCGCTTTAAGTCAATATCAACTTCTTGCAAATTATTGAAAAAGATGGTATAATAAATATATGGATAGTATAGTTTCAATCTCCACTCCTCTTGGCAGGGGCGCAATAAGTATTGTAAGAATGAGCGGTAAAGATAGTTTAAAAATAGCGCTTAAAATTTTTCATACAAAACAGCAGGAAATCAAACCTCGATATATGTATTTTGGAAAACTCGAAATTGAACAAAATGTTTTTGAAGAATGTTTGATGGTATATTTCAAAGCTCCTTTTTCTTATACTGGCGAAGATATTGTAGAATTTCAAATTCATGGAGGAGTGTTGCTTGCACAAAAAGTTTTGGAAGTTTGCTTAAAGCATGGCTGTCACATGGCAGAACCAGGAGAATTTTCAAAGCGCGCCTTTTTAAATGGAAAAATCACTCTGGACAAGGCAGAGGCGATAATTGGAGAGATAAATGCTGAGAGCGAAGCTGAGCTTAATTCTTCACTTCAAATTACGAATGGAAAACTAGCTCTAAAAGTTAAAAATGAACAAGAAAAACTAACTGAACTTTTGGCGGAAATAGAGGTATCCTTCGACTATCCTGAATATGACTATGAAGAAATTGTGAAAGAAAAAATATTTGAAGTTATCAAAAAGATAAGAGTAAACAATAATGAGATTATAGAAAATTCAAAAAGCGCCATATATCTTAAAAATGGTATCAATGTGGCGATTGTGGGTAGAGCGAATGTCGGAAAGAGCTCTGTTTTAAATGCGTTACTTGGAGAGGAGCGTGCAATTGTTACAGACATCGAGGGAACAACCAGAGATAGTTTGAAAGAGAGTTTTATGCATAAAGGAATCAAAATCAATCTTATAGATACCGCAGGTATTAGAGAAACTCAGGATGTTGTTGAGAAATTGGGTATTGAGAGGAGTCTTGCCATGGTTGAGCGAGCGGACTTAGTGCTTTTTGTTCGCGATGGAAGCGTGGAAGAAACGGCGGAAGATGTAAAACTTGAAATGAATATTAAAGGAAAAGTTGTCATAAATCTAATCAATAAATCGGACAAACCGCGTAAAATAGAGCATAAAGAAAATGAGCTAGAAATATCTGCACTTACATTGAAAAATATAGAAGCGTTGAAAGATAAAATTGTTGAGGAAATTATTGGAAAGGGGCTTGATGCAAATGCACTTGTACTCACAAATGAAAGACAATTGAATATCTTAAATAAGTGTGATGAATGGATGCAGAAGATATTAAATGCGAAAGCTTTATCTGTCGATGTCATCGCTATGCTGGTGAAAAATTTATGGAATGAACTTGGTAAGATAACTGGAAATACAGAAAACGAGGATATCATAACCCTCATTTTTTCGAAGTTCTGCTTGGGGAAATAATATGGAAAAGTTTGATGCTATTGTTATAGGTGCTGGGCATGCTGGTTGTGAAGCTGGACTTGCTCTTGCACGAATGGGGAATAAAACACTGCTTTTAACGATAAACTTGGACGCTGTCGCTTTTTTGGCATGCAATCCTTCCATTGGTGGAACGGCAAAAGGGCAGTTAGTAAGTGAGATTGATGCTCTTGGTGGAGAAATGGGAATAATCGCTGATAAGACTGCGTTGCAGATAAGGATGCTAAATCGCGGGAAAGGTCCAGCGGTACAAAGTTTGCGTGCGCAGGCTGATAAAAATGCTTATCATATGGAAATGAAGAAGGCGCTTGAAAAAGAAAAAAATTTAACTCTAAGACAAGGTGAAGTGGTTGATATTTCGCTTGACGGGGAAAACAAAATCATAACCACAAAGGTAGGATTGAAATATGAGGCAAAAGCGGTCGTACTTGCGACAGGTGTCTATCTTGAAAGCGAGATAATAATAGGAAAGACGCGTGAAAAGACGGGACCAAATGGCTTTAAAAATAGTCACGGATTATCTTCATCGCTTCAAAAATTAGGACTAGAACTTATGCGATTTAAGACAGGAACTCCTGTGAGAATACATAGGCGAAGTGTAGATTTTTCTAAAATGGAAGAACAGAGTGGAGATGATGTTTTTGGCTTTTCCTATCTAACTAAGGGAAAGATTGAAAATAAAGCAAAATGCTACCTTACCTACACTACTTCTAAAACGCATGAAATTATCAGAAATAATCTTGATAAAGCGCCAGCAATTTCTGGCGAGATAGTAGGTGTTGGACCGAGATATTGCCCGTCCATTGAAACAAAAGTTGTTAGATTTGCAGACAAAGAAAGACATCAACTTTTCTTAGAGCCGGAAGCGTTAAATACTGAGGAAATGTATCTCCAAGGCTTTTCAACTTCTATGCCAGCTGATATTCAAAAAGATATGGTGGAGAGTGTCATAGGGCTTCAAAATGCAGAGATCATGCGTGATGCTTATGCAATTGAATATGATTGCATAAATCCAACAGAGCTTAATCCAACACTGGAACTAAAAAAGATAAAAGGCTTGTTTTTTGCGGGACAAATAAATGGAACAAGTGGTTATGAAGAGGCAGGAGCGCAGGGCATTGTGGCAGGTATAAATGCTGGACTTTATCTTGCAGGAAAAGAGATGTTGGTGTTAAAAAGAAGCGATGCGTACATAGGCGTGCTAATCGATGATATTGTCACCAAAGGAACAAACGAGCCTTACCGCATGATGACTAGCCGAGCTGAATACCGATTGAAGCTTAGGCAAGATAATGCTGATTTAAGGCTTACTGAGATTGGAAGAAGGGTAGGCTTGGTTAGTGATGAAAGATATCAAATCTTTTTAGATAAGAAGAAAAAAATGCAAGAGATTGAAGACAGGTTGTCTGCAAAAGTTAAGCTGGATGATAAGCTTGTTGAATTTTATAAAATCCACAATGAAAGCGCGCCTAAGGAAAGTGTTAGATATAGAGATATGCTAAAAAGAGTTAACATTGATATATTTGATATAAAACATTATTTCGGTGAATTTCAAGACTATGATTACGACATTCTTGAAAAGGTGAATATCAATATTAAATATGAAGGTTATTTAAAGCAACAGGAAGAAGACATTGAAAAGGCGCTTTTAAGTGAAAAAATATTGATTCCAGAAGATTTTGACTATGCAAGCATTAAAGGATTGAGGCAAGAGGCAAAAGAAAAACTCATAAAAATTCGTCCTTTGAATATCGGACAAGCTTCAAGAATCTCTGGGGTTTCCCCAGCAGATATTTCAGTGTTATCAATATATGTAAAAAAGGCAAAGAAGGTATAGAATATGGAGATTAAAGAGATATTCAAAAAAAACAATATTGTCTTATCAGAAGAACAAGAGGAAAAGTTTTTTAAATACTATGACTTTCTTGCAAGCGAAAATCAAAAATATAATTTAACAGCTATTACTTCAAGGGAAGATGTCTTTTATAAGCATTTTTTAGATAGTGTTTTGCCTGAAAGTGAAATTGCAAAAAATGCTAATATTATAGATATAGGAAGTGGAGCAGGCTTCCCAGCTGTTCCTCTTAAAATTGTGCGACCTGATCTTAAATTTACTTTGGTTGATAGTCTAAATAAGAGAGTAAATTTTCTAACTCAACTTTTTTCATTGCTTGATCTTAGCGATATAAAAGCGGTACATGCGCGTGCAGAAGATTTTATAAAAGAGAATAGAGAAAGTTATGATTTTGCAGTTGCGCGCGCAGTGGCGCCATTGAACACATTGTTAGAATATATGGTTCCGTATTTAAAGATAGGAGGAAGATGCTTAATTTATAAGTCTCAAAAAATGGAGGAAGAAATTAAAGAGGCAAAAAAGGCAATGGAAATACTTTCAGTCAGAATAGTTAAAGTTTTAGAATATGAACTTGGTGATGCAACAAGAAAGATTTTGATTGTGGAAAAATTAGAAAAGACCAATGAAAAATATCCGCGTGGAAAAAACTTGCCAAAATTAAAACCTTTATAATTTGTTTAATATTTGTTAAAAAATCAATAAAATATGTCAAAATATTGAAATAAATATTAAAAATTATAAAATTAAATAAAAAATAATAATTTGTGCTTTAATTTTCTTTATTTTTTTTAAAGTTTAATGTATAATTAGGTAAAAGGAAGATACTATGGGAAAAATTATTGCTTTTGCAAATCAAAAAGGTGGAGTAGGAAAAACGACAACCTGCGTCAATGTGGCAGCTTACATGGCAATGATGGGTAAAAAGATTTTAATCCTTGATTTAGATCCGCAAGGTAATGCCACTAGCGGTGTTGGCATACGCAAGACAAAAGAATTAAAGACCATCTACGATTTGATAGACGGTGAGGGCTCTTTCGATGAGGTTATAAAACCAACTATTGTAGATAACCTTTACATTATACCATCTACCGTTGATTTGGCAGGCGCTGAGGTTGAATTAATCCAAATACCGCAAAGGGAAAAAATAATAAAGAATTTGCTGTCTGAAATTAAGGATAGCTATGATTTTATCTTGATTGATTGTCCTCCGTCATTAGGGCTTATCACAGTCAATGCTTTAACTGCCACTGATAGTGTTATCATTCCTATTCAGTGCGAATTTTTTGCGCTTGAAGGCTTGACACAATTGATGAACACTATTAAACTTGTTAAGGAATATCTCAATCCTGATATTGATATTGAAGGTGTTGTAATGACCATGAAGGATAAGCGATACAATTTAACAAATCAGGTAAGCAACGAGATAATAAAGTTTTTCAGTAAAAAAGTATATGTTACAACCATTCCAAGAAATGTTCGTCTTGCAGAAGCTCCTAGCCATGGGTTGCCAGTAGCGCTCTATGATGCTAATTCAAAAGGTGCAGAGGCTTATTTGAGTTTAGCCGAGGAAATATTAAAAAGAAGCGGAACGCCGTTTAAGAGGATCTCTAAAACGAGGAAAATAAGATTTTCGGAGGATTAATATATGATAAATAATAAGAAAGGGCTTGGGCGTGGATTAGATGCTTTATTCGGTGTATATAAAGACGATAGTTATGATAATATAACTATTAAAACACAAGAAAAGAAAGATATAGCGCCGAAAGCTGGCGGTGTGGCAGAGATAGATATTGAAAAGATAAAGCCAAATCCAAATCAGCCTAGAAAGAACTTTGATAGCGAGGCTTTAAATGAACTTGCTGCATCAATCAAGATGCATGGCATTGTTCAGCCAATTGTTGTCAATGATATGGGCGATGGCGCATATATGATTATCGCAGGTGAAAGAAGATGGCGTGCTGCAAATATATGTGGCTTAAAGACAGTTCCTGCTGTTGTTAGGAATTATACCGATAAGCAGGTTAAAGAGATAAGTATTATTGAAAACTTACAGCGTGAGGATTTAAACCCGATAGAGGCAGCCAAAGCGATAAAGGAATTGATGGATGAATATGGATTAACACAAGAGGTGGTTGCAGATAGAATAGGTAAAAGCCGTTCTAGCATAGCAAATACCCTTAGGTTGCTATCTCTATATCCAGATGTTCTTAAAATGGTGGAGGAAGGCAAGTTATCAGCTGGTCATGCAAGATGTTTGGTTGTGGTAGAAGATAAAAATCAGCAGATAAAACTTGCACAGTTGGTTGTCAATAAAAATCTCAGCGTGAGAGAGCTAGAAAAAGCCGTAAAGAATCTTGAAAGTCCTCAAAAGCGTCATATTGTTATGCCAGAGCAATCTTTGGAATTGAAAGAGCTAATAATTCAAATGCAAAAGACTTTTGCAACAAAGGTCAGTGCGATTGGTAATGATAATAAGGGAAGAATTTATATTGACTACTATACAAGGGATGATTTAGATAGAATTGCAGAGCTTCTTGAATTACTTAATAAAAAAGAGATGACTTTGCAAGACTTGCAAAATTATAATAAACGACATCAATAGTACAAAAAGAAATTAAACCAATCTAATCAAGCGATAAGAGGTTGTATTAAAACAATCTCTTTTTTATTTGTCTGGATTAATTGTTGTAGGTTGCATATCAAATTTTAAAATTCTGTTTTGTTGTTGATTTAATAAAATAGACATTTGGATCTAGTCCTATGAGTTTTAAATTGTAGCTACTTTACAAGATGATGATTAAGATCATTTAATTTTGTGCAAAAGTGATTAAGTGGTTGTTTATTTAGGGCTTTTTAGCAACAAAGGCCATTAAAATTCTAGTCACTATGGAAATTTAAAGACTATTGAGCCTCATGGCAAAGTATTTATTTATACGGGGTGAATTTAAAATGATTATATCTCTAAGATAATTAATATATAAGTGTTAGAGAAAAGGCATTATATGATATGTTTATTAATTGTTTATCATATATATAAAAATGTTTCACGTGAAACATTGTAGATGTATTTTGAATTAAAAGAATATAATAAATATTATTTATGAAAAATTTAACTAAAAGTTACCAATAAGGTGTGCGGGACAGGAAAAACGATATATATATGTGCGTGATATAATCTTGATTAAGATATAATAAAAGATAAGTTAGATTTAGGCGAGCGATGTATACAAAAAGATTATATGTAAGCTTAAAACAATTAAAAATGTTTCACGTGAAACATTTTTATAGCAATCTGTCTTTGTTTTTATGGTGAATGATTGGTCTTTCATTTAAGCTTATATACGGCATTAACATATTGATTGTTTATGTACACTATCCGGTACAAATAAAATTCATGAACTATGTGTTTCACGTGAAACATTTTGTAATCACATAATTAATTTAGTTAAGACAAATAAAATCTGTAATCATAAAAAACAATTTTTAACCATTTACCTTAAAAGCATCATGGTATTTAAACTTGAAAATTGATTTGTCTATCAAAAGAAATTAATTTTGGCGATATTTACAAATAAATTATTTTATATAGGCTTCATCAAGAAAGGCTTGATTATTTTTGAGTAGAAGAGGTCGTTAATCGTTTGACTTTTATGGCGGTTTTATGCTAATATTATAGTGGAGGTAAACTATGAAAGAATTAAAAGGTACAAAAACTGAAAAGAATCTAATGGAAGCATTCGCTGGCGAAAGTCAAGCTAGAAATAAATATACATTCTATGCTTCAAAGGCAAAAAAGGAAGGCTATGAGCAGATTGCTGCCGTATTTACTGAAACTGCTGATAATGAAAAAGAACATGCGAAATTGTGGTTTAAAGAACTACATGGAGGAGATATTCCTGACACTTTAAGCAATCTATTAGATGCAGCTGCTGGCGAAAATGGCGAATGGACTGAGATGTATAAAAGAATGGCAGAAGAAGCTCGTCAGGAAGGCTTTATGGCCATCGCTGCTAAGTTTGAAGGTGTAGCCCAGATTGAAAAAAGACATGAAGAGCGTTATAGAAAACTTGCAGAGGTAGTTAAGAATAAAACAGTTTTCAAAAAGACTGATAAAAAGATTTGGGTTTGCAGAAATTGTGGCCATGTATATGTAGGAAATGAAGCTCCAAAGATTTGTCCAGTATGTAACCATCCACAAGCTTTTTTCGAAGTGTTAGTTGAAGAATTTTAAAGAGATAAAGTTGGTATAAAAAGACAGGTTGTTTATAAATCTGTCTTTTATTTTATTCTTACTTACTTTGGTGAATTAAAGTGATTGTGTAGTTATTAAAAGATAATCAAATCATTATTATTAAAAGCTTTTTGATTAATCTAATCAGTATTATAAAGTTATGTAAAGATAACTATATAATAAATCTATGTTATATAAGTTTTTAAAATTAATTATTAGTTTTGTGCATTTTTTATTGTAATTATCGACAAATAAAATTTAGAAAGTTGAAAAAAGATATATAAAAACCTTGACAAAAAATCTTAATAATGGTAAACTTAAATAGTCGATTTGGAGAGTTACTCAAGAGGTCGAAGAGGCTCCCCTGCTAAGGGAGTAGTACTGTAACAGGTAGCGAGGGTTCGAATCCCTCACTCTCCGCCAATTCTTTTGGAGGGAAAATGTTTAAAGGTCTTAGAGATGAGATAGTTTCATTGAACTCTGATGTTAAGAATATTACAAATTGTGAGAAAGCAAAAAAGTTAAGAAAAAAACTTTTGTCGATTGGTTTACCATTGGCGATAATTGGATTCCTGGGTGTTTTTGTTTGTTTTGTTTTCTTTGTGACATCTGGCTTTGATGGGTTTAGTGATGGTGGATTTCCTGCTAGTACAATCATTCCGTTTATTTTAATAATTCCACTTGCTGTTATGGCGAGTATAGGAACAACATTGTCCTCTCTTGCTTTTAAAATAATAATTACTGGCTATACCACAGATTTAGCGGATTCGGTGGTTGGTAATAATTGTCCAAACTGTGGAGATAAGATTACTGACGAAGAATTGTTTTGCAACAAATGCGGGAAGCCTGTTCGTAAGCAATGCCCAAAATGCCAGCATATAAATAATATTAAAAATGATTATTGCGAAAAATGTGGAGAAAAATTAAACTGATATTTTTATCAGTTTTTTTATTTATTTTAGCTATTTTTATAAATTAATTTATTTATTTTTAATTTTTTTTAAATTATTTTTTAAATTTGCTAATCATGTTTAAAATACGAACAAAAAAATACTTTTAAATATAAACTATTTTTGTGATTTTTGAAAAAATAAAATATTTTTATTTTAAATAAAAAATTTGTTTTTTTAAAGGCATAAGTCTAAGAGCATCATTAAGACGAAGCCTATCATAAATGCCCATGTTCCTATTGTTGTTTTTTCGTTTATATGTAGTTCGGGTAAGAGTTCTTCAACAACCACATATATCATAGCCCCAGCTGAAAATGATAGTAGCCAAGGCATAAGAAAGGTTAGCTGACTTGCTAAAAAGAAACCGAGTATAGCAAAGATAGGTTCAACTATACCGCTAGCGGTTCCATATAAAAAAGCTTTATGTTTGCTACCAAGCGTTTTGTGCATTGGTAGGGCAACTGCTAATCCTTCTGGGAAGTTTTGCAAAGCAATTCCTAAGGCGATAAGAAATGCTGAAAACATTGGGCTGTTGGTGGCAAAGGCGGAGCCGAAAGCAAATCCGACTGCCAAACCTTCGGGAATATTATGTACAGTTACGGCAGTAAATAGTTTAAAGGCCTTATTTTTACCTTCGTCTTTCTTCAAATTGCTGAAATGTCCCGTTATTTTGTCTAAGAGTACCATAAACATTCCGCCGAGCAAAAAGCCTATTGCCACAGGGAGAATGAAAAGATTTTGGTATTGTTCTTCTGAATACTCGATGGACGGAATAAGTAATGACCATACAGAAGCAGAAAGCATAATACCAGACGCAAAACCGATAGTTAGCATATTTACGAAAGTAGAGGGCTTTTTTAGAAAGTAAACGCAAAGAGCCCCTAATGTGGTCATGATGAAAGTTATGCTAAATCCAAGGATGATAAAAAATGTTGAAGACATAATTACCTCTTTTGTGTTATCTAAATACATGCTATGTAAAAATTTAAATTAGGTTAATGTGAAAAACTTAGGGGTGATTTGGCGGGCCGAAAGTGGTAGTTAGAGCATGTATTATGAGGAAAGGTGATGTATAAATGTTAAGATATAAAGGTTAATTTTTAAGCATTCTTATGAATAGTTAAATGAA
>ERZ1643251.4635-NODE-4635-length-11797-cov-5.835462_pt1 | contig 11797 bp, 11 predicted proteins | sample MGYA00579261_ERZ1643251 | MGnify/ENA primary metagenome ERZ1643251 (study PRJEB29033, sample SAMEA4952267) | chicken gut metagenome | biome: Broiler Chicken; feature: Gastrointestinal Tract; material: Caecum | place: Ireland | collected 2018 | study: Broiler... | reverse complement strand
CGTTGTCTTTTAACAATATATCATACAACTTTGCAAATCTCTCAGCAGCCTCTAAATCAGCTGGATTTTCTCTTTCGAAATCAGCTTTTTCAATGCCGTTCCAAGCCAAGAAAAATTCAAAGTTTCTTGGTAACTTCTTAAAATCAATGTCTATTGTTTCTTGAGTTTTTGTGTCCCTTGCAATTAAGTTTTTAAAGTCAGTTACCATAATGTATCTTGGATTTACATTTTGTTGAGATATTTTACTAACCAAGTCAGTAAAAGCTTGTAATGTATCTCCTGAAACTTGTTTAAAATATAATTTATTTTTTAAATGGTATTCACCAGGCACCTTAGATAAATTATTAGTTCCTTTGCGTAATTTAGTAATTGTAGATTTTGCAATCTTGCTATAAACACTTAAAAATTCAAAGATAAATTCTTCTTTGTCTAAATTCTCTACAATATCCCTAATTTTATCTTCATACTCCGTAATAGCCATACTTTCTCCTCCGACTGTGTATCTAAATTAATAGTATCTTTTTTATAGTAAAATTATATCATGCTGCTAATTTTTTTATTATTCTCTTCCTATCTTTTACCGGTATTAATTCAGGATTTTCTACTATATAGTTAATATATTCAATAGTTTCTTTCTTAACTTCTTCTCTAGTCATGATATCCAAAATTCTAACTCCGCCCATTGCATTAAAATACTTGTTAACAGTAGCATAGGTCTCTTTTCTATTTATAACCTTATCCCTAGATAGATAAATTCCCTCTATAATTCCTAAAGCTATTTCCTTATTATTAGTTAACTTACTCGAGAAAAAACCAATTGATTTCCCGGACCCATCATTCTCAAAGAAAAATTCCATTAACCAATATGGATTTTGTTTATTTTTTTCATCATAAGTTCGATATCCCATCCACCAATAACGTGAAATTCTTTGGATTAATTGTGCTCTAATATTGGAACCATTGTAAAAGATTGCATTCTTAATCTTTTGATCAAAATCTTTATAATTTACTACGGTTTTTAAGTAATCCAATAGATAATCTAAATAAATCGTATTTATCATTGTGAACCATAATTCTTCTCTAGTTGCTTGAACATTAGTTAAAGATCTCAATGGTTCATAAAATCTCTTTATATTATAAATATATATTTCACTGTTGGGTAATGTGTTACTTAGTTCCTGATAATCAAATTCTAGACTTGTATCATATACAAAATCATTATTGAATAATTCTTGAATACCTTTTTTATCTAAATTACGATATAAATCTATATATTTAGTATCAAAATCACGCTTTACTTCTTCTAAAAATTCCTCATCACATGTTTTAATCTTCACTTTCAATAACTCCCCTGATTTCTTCAAATGATCTTTCTAATGGATTATCTAAAATTCTCTGCGCTAACTCTAGAGCTGAAATATCTTGTCTCATTAAATCGCTAATATCCATATCTAAACTCTTTATTTTTCTTTCAATTACCATATACCATTTTTGTCCATCAATATCACTACTATTATTTATAACAATATAGTTAAGCAATTGTGTTAATGCAGGTAGTATAACCATTGTTAAAATAACTTCTTGCATACTTTGATATTTTACATATTGTTGATATTGTTTTTCTGGAAGGTTAATATATACAATTTCTCCATCCGGATTAACAATCATATAATCTGTATTAGACTTTGCCACTTTCATAATTGAAGTAACACTCTTAAAACTATCTGAATCTTCAATGTTTATATTAGTAGTAAATGCAACTGCTAAAGGATCACCAATATTTAGGGTAGGAAAAATATAATCACTTCCATAAAGTTCACTATTAACAGACTTGCTCATATATCCGTCAATTTCTTCCTTAGCAAGCAATAAACCTGTAATTTCAACTTTTTGTCGCATATAGTCAGTATCTATTTCTAAGTCGAAGGTATTCTTTCCTTTTTTAACTGCATATAATTTTCTAAAAGCAGTCCTTGGATTTTCAACATGTAAATAAAAGCCTGCTTTACCTTGTTTGACTAATTTCTCTAAATCCCCATCATGTAAAATAAAATTACAATGTATTTCTGCTTTCTTAAAAGTAGTTGCTGGGCTACTTGTAAATTCAACATCAAATATTGATGTATTAACATAATCTTCATCATCAATGGATAATACTGGATAAGGGTAAATACTATTAACGATCCGCATAAATTTCTACCTCCAACTTCAAACGTGTATTTCGATTCAATTTAATTGTTATAGGTTGCCAAGCATCTGCATTTAAAGAATTAATATATATACTTGAATATTTAACATCTAACAATTTACTATGATATTTTGCTTGTTTCAGTTGAACCATATCTTTTGAACCAGAATCTCCGATAACATCAACTGTTATCTTAACGTTATATAGCTTTTGTTCAGGTTTTATCATCAATCTATAACGACCACTAACATAATCAATTTCAGTACAACGATATTTTACCGTAGATACTCTTCTACGACGATTTCCGTTTCTAATAAACATATCATTATCATCACTAGGTCCATGTGTACCAGGTCTATCTCCATATCCAAAATTATTTCCTAACCCTAGTCCACCTTTATGACCTCTACCATCATACGCTGTACCATAACTATCTCCTTCTCCAACACCGCCTTTGGTTACACCATCTTCAATATCACCACCAGAATCTCTAGAGTATTCTCTAACTACTAAAGCATCAGATTTCTTTTTAGAATCTTCAATTTCAATTTTAGCGCCATGTCCTTTTTGCTTGACTTTATTCTTACTTAATCTAATCGAATTTATATCCTCTGGAAGGAAATCACTAACCCCATATGCATCAACTTCATCAGCTACTTTTTCAGTATATGTATCTTTGATAGTTTCCTTTATGAATCTATTCATATCTTTCAAGAATCTTCCATCTTTTTTAGGTGTTTCAGATCTATCCTTGGACCAATCATTATGATTAGGATTTTCTAGTTGTTTAAGTATTCCATTGATATTTTTCCCATGAGCATAGAATATTCCAGAAAATTTAATAATGGAACTGATTCTATTTAGATCTTTTATCTTCATACCTGCATTTCTTGTCATTAATACTCTACGATTTACATCGCCCTTATTTGAAGTATAAAGTATTGCTTCCCCATCCTTAATACCATATTCTTTGAATCCAGTTAAATTGAATTCTTTATGATCTTCATCTTGTAAAACATCATAATAACCTGGTAAATACTCATATTTCCTTAGTAATTTCTTATCATTACGAATTTCTTCAATAATCTTGTTCATCTTACCGTAGTCAAGCATATATTTATTATCAATAACCACTTCTAATTTATTAGTATAGAAAGAAAACAAGAAGTTATTTGCTAAAGAATATGTTATTTCTTTAGTCCAGTTCTCCATCAATTCTTGATTAAAACCAATAATATAGATATCTGTTCCCTTTTCAGTTCTAGATATTTCTCCTCCTAATCCAAAATCTTTTGAAATTGGTTCCTTACTCCCATTTTTCCCATAATATCCTGTACCTTGGGTAATTATAGTTTCCCCATTAAGCTTATCTTTATAAGATACAAACTTCATTACACCAATGGACTTAATACCTTCATCAGCCAAAGTACTATATAGTACCATTCGTAAATCACTAACAGCAAATGGTGCCCCTTTACCAATACCAAATGATCCAGCTGATGATGAATCTTTCTTTACAGATGAACCAACTTGTTCAATTAATGACTTCCAGTTTTCTTTTCGTAAACCAGTAGTGTTATAATCACTAATTTTTAAAACATTAACAAATTTATTTTTCAAAATCCTGTCCATTTTTCTTAACATAGACATTGTTTTTTGCTCATTAGGCCATTGTTTCATCGCCTTATTTATAACTTCATATTTTAGCTCCAGATATCCAGGGATGCTTTCAGCCTTAACTTTGAACATCTTAAATTCCACTCGAACTGGCTTACTACTACCTTCTATTCCAGCATCTAGAGAATTTTGACAAATTTCTCTGGCCAAGGAATCTAAAGGATTATCTTTAAACATTTATAAGCTTGCGTTAGATCCAGATTCCATTTGTAAGTCTTTACCACCTGGAAAATACCACTCACTATTTTTAGAATGACTTTTATTAAATAACTTCATCTTCTTTTTTCTCCTTTTTCCCCAATTTTCCATTCTAGACACAGGACCAATTTTCTAATTTATACAAAAATTTAGTTTTTAATCTAAGAAATCTACTATTTGCACAAATTTTCTAATTTCTCCTATATCTAAATTGGCAAATTCAAGAATTTACTTATTAATATTTTTGAGTTCCATTTTTAACTCTCTAATTTCTTCTTTCATTGAAAACTGGACTTCTAGGGTTCCCAGTAGTAACGTCATTATCATTGTTATTGCCAAATACCCATAGTCTTTTTCAGTTCCTGTCATTAGCCTATCTAGTTCAAGAACGACAAAGATTATCATTGTGGGTAACATCACTCCTGCCAGTATTAACTCTAATTTTTTGACCATTTTTTCTAGTTTAATCATTTTTATCCCCTTTGTTTTCTAATCAATCTCCACCAAACCTAAATCTTCCATCAAATTCTTCAATACAGCATCGGTTTGACTTAGTTTTTCATCTAACTTTTCAAGGTTCTTTATTTCTTCTTGATAATCCAATTTTTCTTTAAACTTATACTGGTTTACATAACGTGCTACTGATAGGTTAAAGTCATTTTTCTCAATTTCCTCATAGCTCGCCATATGTGAGAAACCCTGTTCTTCTTTCTTCTCATTAAATGTATCTACAATTTTATCGACATTAGCTTCTGTCAAAATATTTTCCAAGCCTTTTTTCTCATATTCTTGACTCGCATTAATAAAGAAAACATCTCTATCTTCTGATGATTTTCTAAGTACTAATAAACAGGTTGCGATTGTTGTTGAGATTTTCGTATTACCCGGCAACTGAATTACCGCTCTAATCTTTCCATCTTCTAGAAGCTTACGTCTAATATTGTATTCTTTCGCTCCTCTAAATAACGTACCTTGAACAACAGATACAACCATCATGCCATTGTCTGATAATTTATCTATTCCATCTAAAATGAATCCCCAATCAGCTTTGTTAGGCATCTCACCATAATCTCGGTAACGTCTATCTTGACTTAAATTTCTATCAACATTCCATTTCATATTTATAGGTGGATCAGACACTACTATATCAACCTTGCCAAATTCCCAGTTATTAGCCAATGTATTTTCATTCTTAAATTCAAATTTATCCTCAGCTATATCATTAACTATTGCGTTCATAATGGCTGTCTTTACCGCTTGAGTACTTACATCTTGACCATAATATCTATTCTCTTTGAGTACAGCTCTATTTATACCTAACAGTAAACTCGCAGTTCCTAAAGCTGGATCATAAATTGATACTCCTTCTTTTTTACTTCCAACTAACTTAGTAATCAACTTACGGATATTTTTCGAAGTATAGTCGTAATTATCTTTAGCGCCACTGCTCCGCTTAATTATTTCTAAATTTTCTTCAAAACTTACTTCATTACGTGAATCTACCTTTTCAAAAGCAGTTTCGCTCGGTAAACTTGAAGTACTTCCCCTAACATCTTGGAAGATATTTTTTAATTTTGGATTTTTTTCTTCTATATTATATAGGGATTTTACGAGTTCAACATATTCAAATTTATTGGCCTTATACATTTGATAATGATGATAATATGTATCTTGTGGCGCTATTACGAATTGAGCATCCTGAACAGTCTCCCTACTTTCTTCATATTTTTTCTGTACTTCTAAAATGCTGCCATCCTTATCGAATTTTCGTAAAACTTTTTGTGAAATTGATTGATAAAATGCCATTAACACATAAAAGTCATGAATGTCGATATAGCTATCTTTAGCTGCTAATCTTTCTTCTAAATCCTTATCCATATTAAACCGCCTCTCTGTTGTTTAAATCTTTTTCCCCTAACATTTGTAAGTACAGATCTCTTTCTAACTCCGCTTTCTCCATGGCTAATGTATACTTTTTCATAATCTCTTTGTAAGCTTCCCCCATCTTCTTTTGGTCAGCTATTTCCGGCAGATTAATCTCTAAATCTTCAAGGTTCGCTTTAGTTAATTTTCTAATAACAGATCCATCCATAATGGCTGCTTCTTGGTACCTAATGTATTCGGACTTATTTAATAGATAGCATAAATACCAAGGGTCCAGTGTATTCTCATCAAGGATATTTAAACGAAGAAAAATTTGATTAAGCATCTTACCAGCATTTCTAGAATGAACAACACTTGCTAGATTACTTACAGTATTTATCACAATATCTCCCCTTGCTGTAATACTTTTACCACTAGCCTTATCGTGTTGATAATCTTCGCCATGCCCTAAGTCATAATTGACATCTTCTATGGTATATAACGTATGATTTTGATCCTTTACACGAACTGAATTAATTCCACTTTCGATTTTTACCAATTCATTCAATTTCATACTATTTTCAACTCCTTATTTAAATTTATATAAATCATGTAATTAAGCCCTATTACGTATTACAATTTTATTATATCTCAATTTTCTAAAAATTCAACAACTTTTTTGTAATTTGATTATATTACCTGATATATAATTTTAAAGATCCCCAATATTCAATCAAAAATAAACTACTGATATATTTAATTCAGCTAAATAATTAAAGAGGTGATGGCTAGTGCCAAGAAAAAGTACAAAATTATTCCATAAATACTATAAAGAATGGATTGAACTATATAAGAAAGGTGCAGTGCGCCATGCAACATTGATAAAATATGAACTTGCTCATAAACACGTTAAAGAACTTTGTCCTGACTTACATTTACATCAAATTGATCGTAAAAACTATCAATTACTTTTAAATAAATTTGCCGAAAACCACGAACGTGAAACAACACTCGATTTCCATCATCATCTAAAACCATGTCTTGTAGACGCATATGAAGATGGGATAATTAGAGTTAATCCTACAAGAAAGGCTATTATTAAAGGAAATCAAAAAAGAAAGAAAAAACAGAAATTTTTAAATATGGATGAACTACAGGCTTTATTATCTAAATTGAACTTATCTTCCGAAGTAAATTGGGATTGGTTTATCTATCTAATTAGCAAAACTGGTCTGAGATTTGCCGAAGCGTTGGCCCTAACACCTGCTGACTTTGACTATGAAAATCAACAAATAAACATTAATAAATCTTGGAATTACAAGTTCAAAGATTATGGCTTTCAACCCACCAAAAATAAAAGCTCTAATCGGAAAATTTTCGTTGATGATAGTACTTTAAAAGCTTTCAAAAAATTGATAAAAGAAAAAGACCCCGATCAACCTATTTTCGTTGATCAGGATCAAAAAATTTTCAACTCTACCGTCAACAGCAGACTGGCAACCTTATGTCGGCATGCCAACATTCCTACAATCTCTATTCATGGATTAAGACACACGCATGCATCGCTACTATTATTCCAAGGTGTATCAGTTTTGAGTGTATCGCGAAGATTGGGACATGCTAATGTTACAACTACTCAAGAAACATATTTGCATATTATTAAAGAACTTGAAACTAAAGATAATCGGAAAATTTTGAAACATTTGAAAGAATTGTAGGATTGAGATGTAGTTAAGATTTATCTTTAACATTTTAAATTATTATGCTATAATCAAGTTATTAAAGGTTTTACCTACCTTTTATTTTTGTTTTTTTTACTAAAAATTCTTTTTAAAGAAATGGAGGGCTATTTTCGCCTTCCATTTTTTTGTATTTAGTTATAGACTATTCATCCCTCTTTAAAAGTCTCATGTATGGAACTTCCGAATTTTGACTATCATCTGAAATAACTTCTGGATCGACAGGTCTTTCTATTGAAGACATGACTTCTCCCAAAAGATCTAATTCTTCATCGTTTAAATCGTCTAACGCATCATTTTTATCCCAAATTTTATCTGCTATTTTCTTATTCTCATTTGTGGTGATTATATTCATTATTTCCACAACCCTTCTTTGCTACCTAATGTAATTATAAACTATTTATGATATTTCAATAACGTTTATGTATTTAATCACTTAACAATATGGATACTGATAGTATGATATAATTAATTAACTAATCTTTATTAAAGGGGTTGTCAAATCATGTTAGTTATGACCTTAATGTACAGTCTCTTAGCTATCATAATTTTTATATGTAAGTCGATATTTTTAAGAAATAAAAAGCAAACATTAATATCATTAAGTATTTTATTACTAGAAATATTATTAATTTTTATTTTTGTATATTTCTTACTCCCATCGAGAAACTTACTTTCATTGTTACTAGGAAATGCCATTTTCGGTGGGATTTTCTTAATTTTAAATCTATTTATTGGAAATTTTGATGATGATATTCGCCGAGGAAAATTATGGGTTAATAAATCTTTTTCAATTGGATCATCAGTAGTTATGGTTATACTTTTGATAGCAGTTGGCGGCGAATTACATTCAATACTATCAGTTAAACCAACTTATAATTCAATTTCGGTAAAAAAAGTCAGTTCCAAACAAGCTCCAACATTTAAACGCGGTGAAACTCCTGTAGCCTTAGCACCTAAAACCGTTTTAAATCGAGTAAGAAAAGCTGTTTCTGATTTACCAAATAGTCAATACTACAAAATTGCCGGAACTGTACAAGCACAATATATTCATGGTAAAGCAGTCTATATTGTACCCGTTGAATACCAAGGATTCTTTGCGATGATGAAGGCAAAAAATATTCCTGGATATTTTATGATTGATGCAACTAGTCAAAATGCGACACCAAAATTTATCAAAAAACCGTACAAATATACTACAAGTGCCTATTTCAAAAGAGATACCGAAAGACAACTATATCGAAATAATCCACAATGGTTGAAATTAGGTGATGGCGGCGCACAGCTAGAAATTGACAATAATGGAAATCCTTATTGGGTAGAAACAGTATATAAATCTGAGTTCCTAAGTCACAGAATTAACTACAAAAAACTAAGAGTCATTGTTATGAACGCTGTTACAGGAAAAACTAAAACATACAAATTATCTAATTTACCAAAATTTGTTGATGAAGGTATCACTTCAGATGTTGCAGCAGAAATGAACAGTAATTATGGTAGTTACAAGCACGGATTTTGGAATCGTTTCTTAGGTAAAACAGATATGGAAGAACCAACTAATAATGGCCCAGAAGACGGCGTAACTTCAATATTCAACGAAAATGGAACCATTAGCTATTTCACAGACTTTACTAACCCTAATACTAAATCCGATTCTGCTTTAGGTTACTCCATGATTAATGCTCGTACAGGTGAATTAACTTATTACAAAGCTAATGGAATCATGGATAGTTCTGGTGCTAAGAGTAATGCTAACCAAAATTACAAAGCTCAACAATGGACAGCTAACATGCCTATCCTATATAACGTTGATGGACGATCAACATGGATCATGACTATTTTAGATAAAACATACGCAATCAGAGGATATTATTATCTCGATGCCGAAGACCAATCTATTTACGGAACAGGCTCCTCCCCAATTAGTGCCCTAGATGATTTTAGACAAGCATTAGTAAACAGTGGAGCTAAAGCATCAAATACACCTAATAGTAACCTAAAGCAGATTACAGGAACAGTAGATAGAGTAGCAATAGTATCTAATAAAAACAAAGTAATGTTCACTCTTAAAGATAGTCAAATTGTTTACACCATCGATACTGATGATTTTGCCAAAGCTAACTTGCTTAGAAGTGGTGACAATGTTGGTTTCAAAGCCAACATTGTTAATGGACAAAGTATTGGGAACGTAACAAAATTTACCAACCATAACTTAAAGTAATTATAAATACTACATTTAGCCTCAATTCATTTTGGGGCTTTTTTGTACTTATAAAGATATTTATTTCTTTAATTATAACTTTTTATAATTAGTTTGAGGTGATTTCCATGAAACAAATTAAAGTTAGAAATATTGGCAACAGTGTTGGTATTATTCTCCCTAAAGAATTTTGGTCAGCAGAATTTTCCAATCTAAGCAAATGAAGTTAGAATTTTAGCAGGCCTGTCAATTTTGACAGATTTAAATATATCCAAAAAATAAGGTATGACCTGCTTTTTTTAGAATCATACCTTACTTATTTATATCCTTATTTCAAAAACTTGCTATTAGCTGTTACACCAAATGCTTGTGCCAATTCTTTAAGTTCTTCATCTGTAATATCTTGTAAAATATTACCACCTTGTGCTTGAATAGTCGTAAAGATTAATGCAGCTTTTTCAACTGTTTCAATCAATCCAAATGTTTCATCAGGATCTGAACCAACAGCGAAATACCATGGTGTGGCCACATAACTACTTTAAATTCACTCATCTTGGCTGCAGTTGCTTCGCCAATTTCATTTGTTCCTGGCGTCATATATAGAATAATACCTATGCCTTCAGGGAAAACTACTAATGATTCAGCTTGCATCTTCCATAAAATTCTTGAAAGACGTTTTTCATCTAAAGTTTGTGTAAATGACATCGCAATAAAATTAGTAGGATGGCAATGCATTACTACACGTTGGTTTTTATCTGTCTTTAGTCTCGCAATATGTGACATTAGATGCGTAGGAAATTCACTCGTTGGTTTAGCACCATCTTCATATCCCCAATGTAAATCAGCGTGTTTACCATCTTCAGTAATTTTAACCAACCCTACATCTTCTGTTGGTCTAGAAATTACATTTCGAAAATATCTACCAGTTCCTGTAACCAAGAAATATTGTCCTGCAACTTCTTTAGCATCAAAACCTAAATCAAATGTACGCTTTACTTCCTTAATATCGTCAAAATCTTTCAATTCATCTTCAGTAATACGGATACTGATGTTGCCACCGTTACGTTCATCCCAACCATTATCGTATGATTGTTTAGTTACATTACAAATATCTCTCATAAATTTAGAATAAATAAATTTCATTACATACTCTCTTCTTTCTATTAAAGATTAAGCCAGCCTATCCCGTACAAAATATTATTTTGTGACTGACTTAATCTTTAATTCATTTTCTAATTACGTTTAAATTGCACAGCTTTTTCATAACGACGAATCTCATCCATCCAGTCTAAACCTACTGGAACATTATTACGTTGACAGAATTCATCCCAAACTGCACCAAATGGGAAGGACTTCAATTCTTCAGTAACTACTAGACGTTTAGTAAAGTTGTATTCATTTTCAGCTTTTTTCAAGTCGTCAATTGGAGCTAACATTGCTTGTAATAATGCCTTCTGTGTAGAACGTGCACCAATTACCCACGCAGCAACACGATTAATTGTAACGTCAAAGAAGTCTAGCCCAATATTTGTCTTAGATAGCAAATCATCGCGAACTAGTGAACGAGCAATTCTTACTAATGCATCATCAAAGATTACTACATGATCACTATCCCAACGTACTGGACGAGAAACATGTAACATTAAGCCTTTACCAAATGGCATAAATGCTGAGAATTTATCTGAAACATCTTCTGTTGGGTGCCAGTGACCTGCATCAATTGTCCATAATTTATCACGTGTAATAGCGTAGTTGTTATAGAATAAATGAGAACCTACAGTATATGATTCAATACCTGTACCAAACAATTTACCTTCAAAGGCTTCAATTGTATTCTTTTCATCATATTTTTCTTTGATAATTTCATCCAACGATTCAATCAAACGTTTGCGTGGGGAAAGTTTATCAATTGGATTATCTTTAAATCCATCT
>ERZ1643251.4634-NODE-4634-length-11798-cov-9.571915_pt1 | contig 11798 bp, 13 predicted proteins | sample MGYA00579261_ERZ1643251 | MGnify/ENA primary metagenome ERZ1643251 (study PRJEB29033, sample SAMEA4952267) | chicken gut metagenome | biome: Broiler Chicken; feature: Gastrointestinal Tract; material: Caecum | place: Ireland | collected 2018 | study: Broiler... | reverse complement strand
TTCTTTATTTGCAAATATAGGTTCGCCACATTCTTTACAATACCATACTGGGAATGGAACTCCGAAATATCTTTGTCTTGAAATACACCAATCCCATGCAACATTATTTACCCATTCATCATATCTAGCATGCATATGTGCAGGATACCAGTTAATTTCATTTCCAATTCTTAATAAGTCTTCTTTATGGTTCATTATATCAATAAACCATTGTTTCATTACAGAATACTCTACTTCTTTTCCACATCTTTCATGTGTTTGTACTTCGTGTTCTAAATCTTCTATTTTAACTACATAACCACCATTTTGTAAATCTTCTATAATTTTCTTTCTTGCTTCTTTTATTTTTAAGCCACCATAATTAGGAACTTCTGGTGATATTTTTCCATCTACTGTAAAGATATATTTTAATGGTAATTTATATTTTTTCCACCATTCAATATCTGTTTGGTCACCAAATGTACAGCACATTACTACACCTGTTCCTTTATCTATTGCAACTTTTTCATCTCCCATAATTGGTACTTCTACATCTATTACAGGAATATGTGCAGTTTTTCCAATTAAATGATTATGTTTTTCGTCATTTGGATTAACAAATACACAAACTATTGCTGGTAATAATTCTGGTCTTGTTGTTGCAATTGTAAATTCTTCGTTTGTTTCAACTGTTCTAAAATTAATATAATTAAATGTTGTTTTTATTGTTTTTGTTTCAAGTTCTGCTTGAGCTATTGATGTTCTACATTCATTACACCATAATGCTGGACTTTCTTTATGATAGCAGTGTCCTTTTTCTATTAAGTCTAAGAATGATGCTTGGCTTATTTTTATTGTTGAAGGACTTACTGTTTTATAATGTATGCTCCAATCTGTACTTACACCCATTCTGCTAAACAACTCTTGGAATTCAGCTTCATATTTATCAGTTGTTTCATAACATAATTTTGAAAATTCTTCTCTACCGATTTCATGAGCTCTTTTTCCTTGTTCTTTTTCAACTAGTCTTTCACTTGGTAAACCATTATCATCAAACCCAAATGGATAAAATATATTATATCCTCTTAGTCTTTTATATCTTGCTAACATTTCTGTTTGTGAATATGAAAATATGTGACCAATATGAATTTTTCCGTTTACAGTTGGAGGTGGAGTATCTATAGAATATACCTCTCTTCCATCTGGTTTAAATTCATAAATTTTGTTTTCGTTCCAGTAATTTAACCATTTTGCTTCTTTTTCACTTGCATTATATTTTTTGTCTAACATAAATTAAAACTCCTTTCAATAAAAAAATAGAGCCCTCCCATACAAGGGCGAGCTGAACTCACGGTACCACCTTATTTATTATTATTACTAATAACTTCTCAATAGTTTGTAACGCAACAACACGGATATTCTTACTTTTATTTCAGAATATCAACTCAAAAGCTACATTCCATTTACCTTTATTTAGAAGTTCTCAGCCTAGACTTCTTTCTCTGTATAATAAGTATAAATGTACTCCTCTTTTTCTTCGTTTTTAGTTATATGTTAAATAATACCATAATTTTATGTGAATTGCAAGTTTTTTTGAAAAATTTTAACAAAGATGATGGGCCCTATTAGAACCCATCATCTTTGTTTGAAAACTTAGTCAGAATCCATACCAAATCTGGCAACCTTGCCATTTTGACGGAAGTGTATAAACCTGTAGAAAGTCTTTGTGAAAACCATGTGTGGAATTCAACATTTTTCGCAATGATGCTAGAACACACATATTCCCTTTCAGTTTTTGATATCTAAAATAGATATCTTTAGTTTGGAGAATCCGAATATCTTCCAAACTACCAAAACTAAATTCAGGGTCTTTTTTTGCCTTTTCACGAATTGCTTCTACCATCGGTTGAATAGAACTTTCGTCAAAGACCATAACCGAATCCTGTCCGTTTTTTGTAGCCCATTCGAGAAGATTTTTCTCGAATTCCTCTACCTTTCGTGTAGAGAGTGTGTCAAACCATGCCACACCCCTAACAGAAACATTATTCATTGTTTTCTCCTTTCGTCTTAGGCTCAAAAATTTTGGTCTGATTCTCATCATCAGCCTCATTATGATAAGCCTTGGGGATATAAGAAAGAATAATCGTTTCTTCAGGATTATCAGGGCACTTATAGATAACATCTCCGTTATCAAAGATTTGAGTAATAACAAGATCTGTATCAGTTTCTTCGCGTGCGAATGGATATACGGTATATTCCACTCTCAGTCTCACTAAAACACCGTCATGACTTCTCATGCAAGTGCCATCATTGAGTGTGAGAGCATAAAAATAATTGCGACAAAAACCTTTATGCATAAGTTCATGCCACTCACTTTTTTTGGCTACAATCTTGCACTTAGGATGTTTCTTGACAATGTCAAGCAAGGTGTCCTTAAGTCTAGCCACGGTCACGTTCATCCGGATGTTCTCAGTTTTCGTACTCATTTGTTTACCCTCCTCAATATTTATGAGAAATGAGTTATACATGATGCCGTTTGCATCAAGTTCTATGATATTATAGCACTATTATTCATAAAAATCCATATTTTTAAGAAAAAATTTATTTTTTAATAAGCTCTTCTAAATAATTCTATAAAGTCTTCTCTTGAAACTTCTCTTGGATTTCCTGGTTTACAAGGATCTTGCATTGCTTTATCAGCTAATAGTCCAAAGTCTTCTTCTTTTCCTCCAACATCTTTTACTGTTTGAGTAATTCCAACAGATTTTGATAATTCTGAAATCATCCATACAAATGTATTTATAACATCTTGATCATTTAGATGTTCAGCATCTGGTCTTCCGATATTCATAAGAATTTCTCTAAATCTTTGAGCTGTTGCTGGATCTTCTCCATTAAATCTCATAACTGTTGGTAATAAAATCGCATTTGCAATTCCGTGTGGTGTATCATAAACAGCACCTAATTGATGTGCCATTGAATGTACTATTCCTAAACCAACATTTGAAAATCCCATTCCAGCTATATATTGGGCTAATCCCATCATTTCAATTGCTTCTTCATCTTTTTCATTTACTGCTGATGGCAAGTATTTAAAAATTAATTTTATTGCTTGCATATGGAACATATCAGACATTGTATTATGTGCTTTTGTGATATATCCTTCAACAGCATGTGTTAATGCATCCATTCCTGTAGATGCTGCAATTGATTTTGGCATAGATGCCATTAAATCTGAATCTACAATTGCTAAAATTGGAATGTCATTTGGGTCTACACATACCATTTTTATTTCTCTGTTTTCATCTGTAATTACATAATTTATTGTTACCTCTGCAGCTGTTCCTGATGTTGTAGGTAAAGCTATAACTGGCATACCTCTATTTACAGTATTAGAATTACCATTTAATGATACTACATCTGCTCTATCTGGATTTGTCATTATTATAGATATTCCTTTTGCTGTATCTATACTTGAACCTCCACCAACAGCAACTATTAGGTCTGCACCAGCATTTTTACATGCTTCTACACCATCTAATACGTTTTTAATTGTTGGGTTTGGTTTTACTTCTGAATAAACCTCATAAGCTATACCAGCTTTATCTAATACTTCTGTTACTCTTGATGTTACTCCACATTCTGCTAATGATTTGTCTGTAACAACTAAAACTTTTTTAAACCCTCTTTTTTGTATTTCTCCTGGTAGTTCTTCTCTTGCTCCTTTTCCAAAATATGATGTCTCGTTTAAAACAAATTTGTTAACTGACATTATAAAATCACTCCTTCTTTTGAATTTTTTTATATAAAAAGTTAAAAACTTATTATATCAATCTTTAGTTTTCTGCATAATCTGATGGTATTCCAAATATTGAATCATCTACTTCATTTGATATTTCAATTTTTAGTAGCTCTTCATTATTATCTCCATACAATGTTTTAATATATACTAAATTATCTTTTTTGTCAAAATAAAATCTGGTTTTAATTGTAGCTTCATCTATATCTAACATGTTTGATTTCATAAACATTGTACTTCCTGGATATTCTTCATAACTATATTTTTTACCATTTACTTTTTCTTCACCAGTTGTATATTTTTTATTTAAAACTTCTTGGAACCATTCTGTTAAAATATTTTGTTCTATATTGTTTTGATTATATATATAATATTCTTTCCTATCATGTAATATATAAGTTGTTTTTTCATTTTCTACAATGGTAGTTGTATGTGAATCTGTTGAATAATTGTCTATTACAGTCTTATCACCTTTTTTACCAATAATTGTTTTATTCTGGTCATTTTGTCTAGCTGTAAATAAATATGTGTCTTTACCACTTATATTATCATAGAAAATTTGTAATCTATGCTTTTGCTCATCCTGTTTTGATTTGGTCGAACTGATTATAATAATTCCAACAACTATAACTACTAATAAAATAATTCCAATTAAAATTCTTCTTTTTTTCTTCATCTTTATCATTCCTTTTTATTATTTGTCTCTGGTTCAACATGTTCCAATGTTCCTGGTAACATTTTATCTGTAAATACCACTCCATCTAAATGGTCTAATTCATGTGCTATTGCTTGAGCTAATAAATCTTTTGCTTTTATAGTTATTTTTTTACCGCTTCTATCTAAAGCTTCAACAACAACTTCTTTTGGTCTAATAAGTTTAGCATATTGATTTGGAAAACTTAAGCATCCTTCTTCTACCTCATGTTCTCCTTTTGTCTTTGTTATTTTAGGATTTATTAGGACTTTTACACCTGTTCCATCATCAATATCTATTACAACAATTCTCTTTAAAACACCTACTTGCACAGCTGATAATCCAACACCATTAAATTTATACATTGTTTCAATCATATCATCTATTAATGTTTGGATTTTTTCATCTGCAATATTATCTACTTCTCTAGATTTTTTGCGTAAAATTTCATCACCTTCAAGTCTTATAATTCTTGTTGCCATTAAAATCTTCCTTTCTATTTAACTTAAATTATTTGGATTTATATCAATTGAAATTCTTGTATTTTTTAAATTAGCTTCATATATTTCTTTTAAACAATTATTTAAAATAATATTAGCTTCATTTGTCATATTTCCTTTTATAATAATTCTCCATCTATACCTGTTTTGAATTTTATCAATAGGTGATGGCATAGGTTTTAGAATTGTAAATTCTTGTTCATTTAGTTTTTCTTTAAGATATTTATATACAGTTTTTGTAGCTTCTAAAATCTCATTTTCCGACAAACTATTAAATCCAATTAGTATTATATCGCAAAAAGGAGGATAATTCAACTGTTTTCGCAAAACAATTTCTGTATCGTAAAACATATTATAATTTTGCTCTTTTGCACATATAATACTGAAATTATCTGGATTATATGTTTGTATTATAACTTGTCCTTCTAATTGTTCTCTCCCTGCTCTTCCCGCTACTTGAGTAAGTATTTGAAAAGTTCTTTCATTAGCTCTATAATCATCTATATTTAAAGAACTATCTGCTGCAACAACACCAACTAAAGTAACATTTGGAAAATGATGTCCTTTAACAACCATTTGAGTTCCTATTAATATATCTATATTTTCATTTTTAAATTTATTTAAAATTTCTTCATGAGAATTTTTCTTTGTTACTGTATCAATATCCATTCTAATTGTAGATGCTTGTGGAAATAATTTGTGGATTTCTTGTTCTAGTTTTTGTGTACCTGTTCCAAAATACCTGATTTTTGTACTATGACAATTAGGGCATATTGTTACAACATTTTCTTCATAACCACAATAGTGACATTTTAATTTATTTTCTGCTCTATGATATGTCATACTAATATTACAATTTTTGCATTTAACTGTATACCCACATTCTCTACACATTATAAAAGTAGAATAACCTCTTCTATTTAAAAATAAAATTGTTTGTTTTTTCTGCTTTAAGTTATTTTCAATTGCATTATATAATGAAACACTTAGCATTGACCTATTACCATTTGCAAGTTCCATTTTCATATCTACTACTTCTACATTTGGTAATTTAGAATTATTTGCTCTTTTTGAAAGTTCAAGTAATCTTATTTTACCCTGTTTAGCATTATAATATGTAACTAAATCAGGTGTTGCACTTCCTAATACTAATGGGCAATTATTTTCTTGAGCAATTTTTTTGGCGATTTCTTTTGCGTCATATTTTGGTATTGATTCTGATTTATATGATGTATCATGTTCTTCATCTATTATAATAATACCAATATTTTCTATAGGAGCAAAAATAGCTGACCTAGCTCCTATAATAATTCTAGCTTTCTTTTCTTTTATTCTATTCCACTCATCATACCTTTCGCCAATTGATAATTTACTATGAAGAACTGCTATTTCTTCTTTTCCAAATCTTGAAATAAATCTATCTAGCATTTGTGGAGTTAAAGATATTTCTGGCACTAAAACTATTGTTGTTTTACCTATTTCAAGTGCTTTTTTTATTAATTGTAAATAAACTTCAGTTTTTCCAGAACCAGTTACTCCATATAATAAGAATCTTTCAAATTTGTTTTCTTCTATATCTTGTTTTATAGAATCATAAGCTATTTGTTGTTCTTCAGTTAATTTTAAATTATTAGTTTTGTTAACACATTTGTTTGCCAATGGGTTTCTTTCTATTTTCTTTTCGATTATTTCTATATATCCATTTTTTTCAAGAGTTTTTACTATGCCTCTTGTACCAGTTGTAAATATTTCTATTTCTGGTATTGTCGCCCCTTCATTGCTTTCTATGAATTGCAAAATCTTTTTTTGCTTTTCTGATTTTATTTTTCCTATATCAATATCAAATTGAATTTCGTCAGGTGTTTTCTTTAAATATACAACATTTATGATTTTGTCTTGTACGTTTTTTTGTTCGTTTTTATTTTTTGTTCCAGGTTGTAACATTTGTTTTATACAATCTGACAAATTGCAAAAATACCTTTTAGCCATCCATTTTGCCAATTCAATTTGATTTTGGGATAAATTATGTTTTATTTCTACTATATCTTTTACTTCATATTCAGTATTTTCTTTTAATGAAATAACATATCCTTGAGCTAAATTAGTTCCTTTTCCAAATGGTACTAATACTGTACTTCCTACCATTACTAATGGCTCTAATTCTTTTGGAATATTATAGTCAAATGTTCTGTTAAGTCTTTTTGCTGAACGATTTATTACAACTTCTGCTATCATATTTTCTCCTTTTCTGTTGTATTTTATCACATAAAAAATAAAAAGAAAAGAGTAATCAAAACTCTTTTCTATTCATCTAACCATTTCTTATATTCTCTTTCAATTATTTCAGCAGTTTGCTCAGGTGTTTGTTCTGTAGTATCTACAACTAAATCATAATTTGACATATCATCTTTACGAACATGATATAGTTTCCAATATCTTTCATTTTCTAATGATGTTCTTCTAATCATATCTGCTTTTTGTTCTTCTACTGTATCAAAATTTTCTGTACTTTTTCTCTTAGAATCATTAAAAGCTCTTTCAGCAGCAACATCTATATCAACTGTCAAGTAAACTTTAAATGATTCTGGAACTGCATACCATCCTAAACGTGCATCAATTATAAAATTGTCATGGTCCTGTGCATATTCTGCAGCACTTTTTTCGATTTGTAAATCAATTTCAGGGTGGTCAGCTAAAAATACATTAAAACTTGTTATATCTAGCCCCATATCTCTTGCTAATTTACGAGCATATTCTCCATTTCTATATATTCCATAATTTAAATCTCTAATAAGTATTTCTGATACAGTACCTTTTCCTGCTGCTAAATCTCCAGCCAAAGATATAATATTTTTCTTTTTCATTTACATTTTCCTTTCAATATTATTCATCTTCTTCAGTTCCGTTTTCATTAGCTTCTTCTTTTTTTATCTCATCTATTGGCTCAATTATTTCAATTTTTCCTTCTGCAATTTCATTTGCTGCTAGTGTAACTGGTGATTCTTCTTTTACATCTGTTTGTGGTTTTGAACCATCTGCAATTTGTCTTGCTCTTTTAGATGTTGCAATTACTAATTCATATCTATTTTTTGCTTTTTTTAATAATTCTTGAACTGTTGGTTTTACCATCATTTTAAATCCCTCCTTTAATTAAGTTCTGTTGTTTGTGGTGTAATATCTTTATCAACTCTTCCAGCAACAGTTTCAGGTTGAACAGCTGATAATATTATATGTCCAGAATCCATTATAAGAACAGCTCTAGTTCTTCTTCCATAAGTTGCATCAATAGCAGTTTTTGCATCTTTTGCTTCTTGCACCATCCTTTTTATTGGTGCCGACTCTGGACTTACAATTGCTACAATTTTGTCTGCTGATACAATATTTCCAAATCCTATATTTACTAGTTGCATTTTCTTCACCCTTTCTTATTCAATATTTTGTATTTGTTCTCTAATGTCTTCTAGTATAGTTTTAATAGTTATTACATCATTTGTTATATCTAAATTATTTGATTTTGAACCAATTGTATTAGTTTCTCTATTCATCTCTTGTATTAGAAAATCCATCTTTTTTCCTGTTGGCTCATCGATGTTTATTAAGTTTCTTAATTGTGATATATGACTTTTTAATCTTGTAACTTCTTCTTCAATAGAGCATTTATCTGCATATATTACAACTTCTTGCATTAATCTTGCCTTGTCTAATTCGTCTGTTTTAAGCAAATCCTTAATTCTTGCTTCTAATTTTACTACATATTCTTCAATAAGTCCAGTAGATAGTCCTAAAATCTCATTTGTCTTTATTTCAATTTGATCAATTTTGTTTAAAATATCAACTGAAATTTTAGCTCCTTCTTTTTTCCTCATTTCAATTAATTGGTCTGTAGCTTCTTTAAGAACTTGTAATAATTCTTGTTTTATTTCATCTTCATTTATATCGTTTTTGATTGTTAAAACATCTGGCATTTTTGTAATTTCTGTAACATTTATTTCTGTTGATAAATTTTCTTCTTCAGCTAGTTTTTTTAGACTTTCTATATAAAACTTTGCAAGTTCTGTATTAATTTTTATATTATTTCCGTCTTTTCCGTAATTTTCAAATGTTATTGTAATATCGATTTTTCCTCTTTTGATTCTTGAAATAATATATTTTCTAACCTCATCTTCTAAATAACTTATTATTCGTGGTAATTTAATATTTACATCAATATATTTGTGGTTTACAGATTTTATTTCTATTTGATACTCTCTAGAATTTATACATAAACTACTTTTTCCGTATCCTGTCATGCTTTTAATCATTTTATTTTTTCCTCTTCTTTGTTATTTTTTGTTGTTTCTACTTTTTTATTTCTTCTTCTAGTAGCTTTTTTTACAGGTTCTTCTTTTACAATTTCTTTTATATCGCTTAATCTGTTTAATAATTCTTGTTTTTCTCTTGTATATAATATAGCTGATTTAAGCATATAGTATATTGCAAATAAGTATGAACCAATTAATACATATGTTTGTGTACTACATCCAAATAATTTTGGCATATGTCTAATTAATAAAGTAAATGTTGCTAACACTAAAAATTCTATTCCGTATATTGCTGTAATTCCATTGTCCTTTTTATATGCTACTTCTATGATAAATATACCAATTAATAAAAATACTATACTTGATATATTTATATAATTAAGTAATGTTTCTTGACTTACTGTTTCATATAATATGTTAAAAAACATAAAATATATCATAATCAATGATGAATAAGCTAAATTTGCTAATACATCACCTGTTACATAACTATTTAGTTTATCAACAGCTTCTTTTAATCTATTTTTCTTTTTTTCTTTTGCATTTTCCTTTTTCATATGAACCCCTTTTCTATTTTTAGCTTTCAAATTCGTACATAATTATACTTAAAACATTTAATGCAACTGTTTCAGTTCTTAAAATTCTTTTTCCAAGAGTTACAACTTTTGCACCATTTTGTTTTAATAACTCTACTTCATTTTCTTCAAGACCACCCTCAGGTCCAATTACAACAGCTATTTTTATTTCTAGATATTCTTTCATATTATTCTTTAGTTGTAGTAATTCTGTTTTTAATTTATTTTTTTGTTCATTTTCATAACATACAATTACAATATCATATTGTGTAATTCGTTTTGCTAGTTCATCGATTTTTGTTACATTAGCTATTTGTGGTATTATGTCTCTTCCTGATTGCTTTGCTGCACTTTCGGCTATTTTTTGCCATCTTTCTATTTTTTTATTTTCACTTTTTTCATCGATTTTAACTACACATCTTTTCATTTTTAATGGAATTATAGCATTTGCACCTAATTCTACAGATTTTTGAATTATTAATTCCATTTTATCAAATTTAGGTAAACCTTGATATATATCTATTTTTATATTATTGTCTTCTACTTGTATTTTTTCTATTTTGTGAGTAGCTATAATATTGTCATTAATTTTAAATATTTTACATTTATAAACATTTCCTGTATCTTCATTACAAATTTCTAATATGTCTCCAATTTGTTTTCTTAATACATTTTTTATGTGAATTATGTCTTCTCCTATTATGTTTATTTCTTTTTCACTTTCTTGTTCTTTTTTCACAAAAAACCTTGGCATTCTTTTCTCCTTTAATGTATATATTATATTACACTTTCAAATAAATATCAAGTGTTTTTTTATAACAAAGCTTGTAATTAACATAATAATATGATATAATTGTCAATGTCTAATATTGTATATCGTAGTTATACTTTCAGACTATTCATTATTAGAATTTCTGAAGGTTACTACGAAACCTTCAGAAGATATTTAAACTGGAGGTTAACATTATGTTATCAGTTCCTAAAAATGCTTTTCCTTTCTTTTGGAGTAAGAAAAAGCCGCCAACCACGTTATATTTGAAAAGTGAATGTGAAGGGTGCTTTGGAGAACTCTATACACTTACATCTTTACCAAGTCTGAATGGAATGGTGCTTACTCTTGAAGATAGTGATGAAGTAAATGCCTACTACAATGTTTCAGCACGACCTGATTACATTTCTGAATTCCAAGAAAAATATCATCTTGCTGACATTACATACTACAATAGTCATCTTTTCAAAATAACATGGTTTGGTGATAATCCGCCACTTGGTATTTAATATTTTAGGAACTAAAAAAGAAGCTTCACTATTTTTTATAGTGAAGCTTCTTTTTTTCACATTCGTGTACTATTGTAACCATTCAGGATTTGCTAAATACCAATCAATAGTTTTTACAATTCCATCTTCAAATTTTGTTTTTGGTGACCATCCAAGTTCTGCTCTTATTTTACTTGGATCTATTGCATATCTGTAATCATGTCCTTTTCTATCTTCAACATATTCAATTAAATCTTCAGATTTTCCAAGACGTTTTAATATTAATTTAACAATATCTATATTTCTCTTTTCATTGTGTCCACCAATATTATATCTTTCTCCTGCAACACCATTATGGAATACTAAATCAATTGCCTCACAGTGGTCTTCTACATATAACCAATCTCTTATATTTTTTCCTGTACCATATACAGGTAGTTTTTGATTGTTTAATGCTAGTTTTATCATATGAGGTATTAGTTTTTCATTATGTTGATATGGTCCATAGTTATTTGAACAATTTGTTACATTTACATTCATTTTATATGTTGTATGATATGCAAATGCTATTAAATCAGAACTTGCTTTTGATGCTGAATATGGGCTACTTGGTTGGATTGGAGATTTCTCTGTGAAATATCCTTCTTCTCCTAACGCTCCATATACTTCATCTGTTGAAATATGTACAAATTT
>ERZ1643251.4632-NODE-4632-length-11802-cov-3.482591_pt1 | contig 11802 bp, 16 predicted proteins | sample MGYA00579261_ERZ1643251 | MGnify/ENA primary metagenome ERZ1643251 (study PRJEB29033, sample SAMEA4952267) | chicken gut metagenome | biome: Broiler Chicken; feature: Gastrointestinal Tract; material: Caecum | place: Ireland | collected 2018 | study: Broiler... | reverse complement strand
CACTTTTATTTTTCTGCTTGCGATTTTGCTGCTGGCAAACGCCGCGCTGCAGATGATTCTGGGGAATTACGGTCCGGCGCTGTTCTGGCTGGCCGCATCCGTTATGGAGTATCTGGCAGCGGTTAAGTACAAGGAGAAAACAGCATGACAAAAAAAGAGCTGAGCCGGTTATACTGGCTGAAAAAAGAAATTGCATGGCAAAAACAAAAGCTGAAGGAACTGCAGGCCCGGGCAGAAAAGTGTACGCCTAACCTAACGCAGGCGCCAGGGAGCGGCGGCGAAAATGCGGTGGAAAAGTATTCTATCCTGATTGCGGAGCAGCGGGAACTGATAGAAAACCAGACCAGGCAGGCGGTGATTGAGTATAACAGGATTTACCGGTATATAGCGGGAATTCCAGATTCCCAAATACGCACTCTGTTTTATCTTAGATTTTTGGACTGCCTTAGCTGGGAGCAGGTGTCCGCAAAAATTGGAGGTGGGAACACAGAGGACAGTGTGAAGAAAACAGTATACCGCTATTTGGAAAATAATTAAAGTTGTCCCAAATGTCCCGAAAGGGTGTGTTATACTGGTATCATCAAAAAAATTACAAGGACAGAACTTTCCTCCTAAAAATCGCAAGGGCCGATTGCAGTCAGCAACCGGCCCTTCGCGCTGCAGAAAGCGAGGTGAGCCCATTGTGGCAAAAGGCAAGTATCAAAGATGGCTGGAGCCGGACGGGCTCCTGCTTCTGGAGGGATGGGCCCGCGACGGGCTGACGATTGAACAGATTGCGCACAACATGGGGGTGGCGGATTCCACCCTGCGCAAGTGGAGAGACGAGCATGCGGCGATTTCGGCGGCCCTAAAAAAGGGCAGGGAGGTCGTGGACTATGCTGTGGAAAACGCTCTTCTGGCGGCTGCGATGGACGGCAATACCGCCGCGCAGATCTTTTGGCTGAAGAACCGCAGGCCCGACAAATGGAGGGACAAGCCAAAAGAAACGCCGGAGGCGGAAGAAGTGAACGACCAGTTCCTGGACGCGCTGCAGGAAACGGCGGCGGAGGATTGGGGGAAAAACGATGTTTAAATTTCAGCCGTTTTCCCGACAGCAGCGGCGCCTTCTGAATTGGTGGGCGCCGGGGAGCCCGGTGCAGGGCGCGCAGGGGATTATAGCGGACGGGGCAATCCGAAGCGGAAAAACGCTGGCGATGTCGCTGTCCTTCGTCCTGTGGGCCATGCACGGCTTTGACGGGCAGAACTTTGCCATGTGCGGCAAGACGGTGGGCAGCTTCCGCCGGAACGTCCTTCCTGGGCTGAAACAAATGCTTCCCGGGCGCGGGTACCGCGTGGAGGATAAACGCGCGGATAATCTGGTGATGATTTCCCGCGGCACGCAAACAAATTGCTTTTACATTTTCGGCGGCCAGGATGAGCGCAGCCAGGATTTGATCCAGGGCGTGACGCTGGCCGGGGTGCTGCTGGATGAGGTGGCGCTTATGCCCGAAAGCTTCGTCAACCAGGCAACGGGGCGCTGCTCCGTGCCGGGGTCTAAATTCTGGTTGAACTGCAACCCTGCCGGGCCGATGCACTGGTTTAAAGTCCAATGGATTGATAAGCGGCAGGAAAAAGAGCTTCTGTACCTCCATTTTACGATGGAGGACAATCTAAGCCTGACAGAAGAAATTAAGGCCAGGTACCGGGCCATGTATGCCGGCGTGTTCTACCTGCGGTATATCAAGGGTCTGTGGGCGTTGGCGGAGGGATTGATTTACACCATGCTGACGGACGGGAACCTGTACACGGAGGAGGATTTCCCGCCTCACGTTGTCAACACCGGGGCCCGGACGGTTGCCGTGGACTATGGCACCGCGAACCCATGCGTTTTTCTGGATATTTTTGACGACGGGGAAACGCTGTGGGTGCATCGGGAATGGCGCTGGGACAGCCGCTCCACCGAAGCTCAGCGCAGCGGAGAGCCGCAGAAAACCGACGCCCAGTATGGGGACGCGATGGCGGAATTTATGGGCTCCAGGCCCGAGGAACAGTGTACCGTTGTGGTTGACCCTTCCGCCGCGTCGTTTATTCAGGAGCTGCGGAGCCGGGGGTTTTATGTGCGGGCGGCGGAAAACGATGTTCTGGACGGGATCCGGGTAGTTTCCGCGCTGCTTTCCCGGGGGCGGATTAAAATCAACCGGGCCTGCAAGGGCCTGATAGGGGAAATGCAAAGCTATGTATGGGACGAGAAAGCTGCGGAGCGCGGGGAAGAAAAGCCTGTAAAGCAAAAAGACCACGGCCCCGACGCGTTACGGTACTACTGCAACACAATTTTGCCGAAATGGAGGCGGTCAATCTAATGGCGAAGAAAAGAAGGGGCACGCCTCCGAAAGCGGTGGCGACAACGGACGCATACAGCAATCCCGCTGCGCGTTTGGGATTTGGAACGCTGGATCTCATGCAGGCCACGTCCTACCCGCTCACGAGGCTGACGCAAAACTATCAGCTTTTGACAAGTCTGTACCGCGATAACTGGATTGCGCAGAATATTGTTTCCACCATTCCGCGGGATATTGTACGCAAGTGGTACGAGGTAAAAAGCGACATTGGGCCGGAATATCTGGACGAGCTGGCTCAGCTGGAACGAAAGACCCGAATCCGGCAGAAGGTGCTGGACGGCATGTGCTGGGGACGGCTGTACGGGGGTGCCGCCGGGATTATTCTCATCAAGGGCCAGGACGATCTTTCCCAGCCCCTTGAACTGGATGCGGTGATGCCGGATTCCTTCCTGGGCCTGGAAATCCTGGACAGGTGGAGCGGAGTATTCCCGGAGGGAGATATTGTCCGCGACCCGGCGGATCCCGATTTTGGCCTGCCGGAGTTTTACACCATCCGGGACGAGGCCTCCGGCGTTTTGGCGGCGCGGGTGCATCACAGCCGCGTGGTGCGCTTCGCCGGGCGGCAGCTTCCCTGGCTGGAGCAGGTGACGGAAATCTATTGGGGCGAAAGCGAGCTGGAATCCGTATACAGCGAGATTGTGCGCCGGGACAACGCCGCCGCCAATATTGCGGCCCTTATCTTTCGCGCCAACATTGACACCATCCAGACCGAGGGCCTGACCCAGCTGATTGGCGGGGGAAACGCGGAGGCGCAGCGGCGCTTCTATAATACTTTGGCGGCCCAAAGCGTGATGGAAAGCAATTTCGGCAAGCGCGTCATCGACAAGGAGGACAGCGTAACCAACACGCAATACAGCTTCGGCGGGCTGCCGGAGGTGTACGACCGGATTATGATGGACGTGGCGGGGGCGGCCCGCACGCCGGTGACGAAGCTGTTCGGCCGCTCCCCCGCGGGCCTGAACGCTACCGGGGAAAGCGATATGCAGAATTATTACGATTATCTGGACGGCTTGCGGGAGTCGGATTTCCGCCCGGTTATCGAAAGACTTCTGCCAGTGATGGCCCTCTCCGCCTGGGGCGTTCTGCCGGACGACCTGGACATTTCCTTCCCGCCCCTGTCCACGCCGGACGCCAAAGAGGTGGCGGAAATTGCGAAGGCCAAAGCGGAGACGGTGGTGACCGCCTATCAGGCAGGACTGCTGAATGTGGACGCCGCCCAGAAGGAGCTGAAAAAGCTGGAGGATGAGACGGGGCTTTTCGGCAGCATTTCAGACGAGGACATTGCCGCCAACGCCGGGAAAACGTACCAGGACGCCACGGCTCTGCGGGACCCGCTGGCCGGGTTGGGATTTGAAGGGCGGGCCATGGACGGCCATCCAACCTGTGATTACTCCCCTAATCAACCGCGCGACAGATATGGAAGGTGGACTTCGGGCGGTGCAGGATTTACAGGAGGACACAGAGAAGAATCAGGGTACGATCTCACAGACGAGGAAAAAACCACACTGGTTCGGCAGGACACTGGCATGAGCGAGGAAGAGGCTTCGCGTGTAGTATCTGCAATCAATGATTACACGCTGGAGGGCTATCCCAATATCAGGGGCGCACAGGCTACCGGAGAAAGTGGACAGTATCTGGATGAGGCAGAGGCCATAGAACGTTACATAGATGCTGCGCCCAAATTTGGAGATGGCGACTTATACCGGGGAATGAGTGTTCCGTCCGACTTCGCCGAAACCATCCATGTTGGCGACGTGATAGACAACGGAGGGGCTTTGTCCTCTTGGTCAAGCAACGAGAACGTGGCCGATAACTTTGCAGTCCCGGATGCCTGGGGCGGGAAAAGCGCAGTTATGGTGATAGAGGGAGGAACTCAGCGCGGGACGTCCATTAAACATCTGAGCGCAAATGGGCGGGACGAGGATGAGGTTTTGATCCCGGCCTCTGCCCGCTATGAGATAACAGATATTTTTGACGGAGATACCGTCTACGTTTACCTGAAAGAGGTGGAATAATGAACTTAAAAAACCGATGGATCAAAGACAAGATTACCATCAATGTCGTGAAAAAGAAAAATGGTAGTGGGAAGCCGCGCAAACAGGAAAAGGGGAAGCGGTGATTAAATGCCCACCCTGAACCGCGCCCCCAACGAGCGGGAGCTGGAAAAGCTCATCGCTCTTTTTTTACGGGCGGAAACGGACATTATCAATGAGATTTCCCGCCTGCGCAGCCGGGGGCTGGTGGATTATCACGCCGTGGCGGCGCTGCAGCGGGTGCAGGAAATTCTCCGCAGGATGGAAAGCGGCTGCTGGGAATATGTGCCGAAAATGGTAGAAAAAATGTTTTACGTCCGCGTGCCGGAGGCCCGGCAGATAGAAGGGGAATACGGAACGGAATCCCCGGCTAAGCACCGGGCGGGCTACGAAAATGCGGCGGCCCTTACCGGCACGCAGACGAGCGTAATACAAACGCTAGTGCAGAACCTGATGGGCGAAATCACCGATGCGGAAATGACCGTGATGACTTCCCTGCAGAACATGCTCATCGGGCGCACAACACCGGACCTTTACCGCCGCGTCGGTCTGGAGGTGGTGGCCGGCATGGAAGCCAAAGGGCGGGGGTTCCGGGCGGCTGTCCCCGATTTTGCAGAGCAGCTGAGGCGCAACGGCCTGACGGCTTTTGTGGACAGGGCCGGGAGAAAGTGGAGCCTGTACCCCTACTGCAGCATGGCGGCGAGAACCACCTCCCGGCAGGCGGAGGTGCTGGCCGTGCTCACCGCGGACGAGGAGCAGGATTTATACCAGATTTCCAGCCACCACACCACCTGCGCCCTGTGCGCCCCTTACGAGGGGAGGGTGTACAGCAAATCAGGCAAAGACCCGGATTTTCCCCCGCTGACCGCCGCGTTCGGCAAGATAGACCCCAAAGGGCCGGACGATCTGACAAATACCTGGCTTAACATCCATCCCAACTGCCTGCATCAGCTTCTTCCCTGGACGCCGGCGGGGAAAACGGAAAAGCAAATCCAAAAAATCAAGGATTTTTCCAGCCCGGAGAAAAATCCCTTTGACCGGGACCCGCGCAACGAAAAGCAGATAAAGGCGTACCGGGAGAAAGAACAAAACCGCGCCCGCTGGCTGCGCGACTACCGGCAATGGGAGGATTACCGCCTTGCCCTGGGGGATAAGGTGCCGAAAACCTTTGCGACCTTTCAGAAACACAAAAAAGCGAAGGACGAAAAATACAAAAAATGGAAAAAATTATACCGGGAGGCGAACCGGGAAACGGACGCCGAAGGCAACTGAGCAGAGTCAACCTGTAAGGATTTCTTACGGGCTGGCTCTTTTTCATGCCCAAAAGGAGGGGGAAACATGGACGAGTTTACAAGGCTTCTGCAGCAGGCGATGGCGGACGAGCTGGCCACACAGCGGCTCTACACCGCTATGCTGCTTCTGGCCCCGTCGGAGGATGACAAGGCCAAGCTGCTGGAAATTTTCGCGGATGAGGTTGACCACAGCGCCCTGCTGGAGGACATGCTTGTGCGGTATACCACCGGCGAGGCGGGGACGGTGGCGGAGCGGCTTGGGGGTGTGGAGTAATGCGGGCCTATTACGGTTACACGCTCTCCCCCAACCAGTTGGAAACAAACGAGGGGTTCTTGATTTGCCGGAACGTTCCCATTGCCCGCACAGGCGACCAAGACTACACCGGTACGGAAATCGGCCTGGACGACGCCCAGCTGCACAGCGTCCACCGCAAGCCGGAGGAGGTTTTTGCGGAAGCCGCCCTTGCCAGCTTTGAGGGCAAGCCGGTGACGGACGATCATCCGCCGGAGCTGCTCACACCGGACACGGTGCGGCAGTACGAAAAGGGCCACGCGCAGAATGTCCGCCCAGGCTCCGGGGAGTGGGAGGGGTATGTGCTGGCCGACCTCCACATCCACGACCGGGAGCTGATGGACAAAATCCAGGCAGGCAAGCGGGAAATCTCCTGCGGCTATGAATGCGAGTACCGGAAGGAGCCGGACGGCACCTACTCGCAGCACAATATCAGAGGCAACCATGTGGCGGTAGTAGACCGGGGACGGGCCGGGAAGCGGGCCGCCATATTGGATGCAGATACATCACAACAGGCGCAGAAAGCGCCGGAAAGGACAAAAAGCATGAAGAAAAACAGCATTTTACTCCGTCTTTTTGGCGCGGCGGCGGCCGGAAAGAGCGAGGAGGAGATCTCCAAGCTTGCACTGGACACCGCAGAAGCGCTGGAGGGCGGGGAACCCGAGCAGCAGGGGGCGCAGGCCCCCACAAAGGACGAGGAGCCGTACAAGGAACGCCTGTATGAGCCCATTGACGACGCTGTACTGGACAGCCTGGTGGAAAAGCTGATGGCGAAAATGGCCGCCAGGAAGGAAGCCGAGGCGGCCATGAAGGGCGACGAGGATCCGCTGCAAACCAAAATCGAGGAGCTGACCGGCGGGGAGGCGGAGGTGCCGGAGGATGACGGCGCGGCCCGCACCATCCCCGCCGAAGGGATGGACCAGGGCGGAAGCTGCGCCCCCGGCATGGACAAAGCGCTGGCGGCCGGCATTTTGAAGGCCATGCGCCCGGTGGTGGCCGGTATCCAGGACAGGAAGCAGCGGAAGGCCGTGTCTGACGCGCTGATTCAGTGCGTCACCACAAACGACGGCGCCGGGGACATTGCCCGCATTATGCAGGCGGCCCGGCACAACGCCCAGGCGGCCGCAAAACCTAAGCAGATGAATTTGGACGAAATCCAGGCGCTGTACGACGCCCGGAACCCCCACAAGAACGGAGGCAGGAACTAATATGAGCATGAATGGACAGGTAATCGGGAAAACCATGCCGCACGGCTACGCGGGCTCCTATGCCCGGCAGCCGGATATGATTGTGAACACACACCCCGCCGGAGGGACGGGCTCCATCCCGTTTGGAGCCGCGCTGACCTACGACGGGAACAAAAACGTGGTGGTCTTTGGCACGCAGAGCGACAACAAATTTATCGGCGTTGCGGTGCGCGAGGTGAAAAGCGCCATGGACTACCTGAATCAGAATGTGGGCGTATATGCCCCCGGCGAGGCGGTGCCTGTGTTTATGCGGGGCGCGGTCAACGTGTTCTGCCAGCGCTCCACCCCCTCTCTGGGCGGCGCCGTCTATGTGCGCACCGCCGCAAACGGGACTTTTCCCAACGCGGTGGTGGGCGGCTTCGAGGCGGAAGCGGACGACGGAAAAACAGTGATGCTTGGAAACTGCCAGTGGGCAGGCCCCGCAGATGAAAACGGCATCGCCGAGCTGCGGATCCTGACCATGGCGAACGCATAAGGAGGTAAAAAGTATGCCTTTTCAGAATGTTGGAACCTTTGACCTGGGGGCGATCCCCTCTTCCAAACCCGCATCCCCCACAGTTGCCATGAACGATGCGGCCATTGCCAGCGGCCAGGCGTTCCTGGTGTCTGAGCTGGAGAAGCGCGACACCATGCTGCGCACGCCCTTGACCTCTTTTACCTATACCCGCGACCTGCCCATCCGGGTAGGCGGCGGCTGGGTGGATTACATCTCCGCCATGCAGGTGGGCTACGGCGTGACCGGCGGCTCCGGCGACGGCATTGTACAAGCGGGTACCGCGAACGGGCTGCCCATTGTGCAGGCCAATTTCGACAAGGGGCTTTACAAGGCCCATGCCATTGCGGTAGCCAGCCGCATCATGTGGATCGACATGCAGCGGGGCAATATTACCGGGCGGAACATGGACTCCATCATCCGCGACGGCGTGCGGATGACCTACGACAAGCATATGGATGAGAATGCCTATATGGGCTTTGAGCGCTACGGGACTACGGGCCTGCTGAACAACCCCGACGTTACGGTGATGGACGCCGCCAGCAACGGCGCGACCTCCCCCAGCACCAAGTGGGCGGACAAAACGCCCAAGCAGATCCTGAAGGACGTGAACGATGCCATTCTTACTGCCTGGGAGCAGGCCGGGAATGACCTGGACGCGGTACCGAACCACATCGTTATGCCCTACGCGCAGTACAACTACCTGGCCACTACCCGCGTATCCGACCTGGCGGACAAGACCATCCTGACCTTCCTGATGGAGAACAACGTGGCGCGGCAGAACGGCTCCGACCTCTTCATCGGCGCCACCAACTGGGCCAAGGGCGCGGGCGAGGGCGGCACAGACGACCGCATGGCGGTGTACTGCAACAAGGAGCGGTTCCTGGCAATGGATGAGCTTGTGCCGCTGAACCGGGCCATGACCGGCCCGAACCCCACGGAATTCGCCTACGACACCGCCTACGCGGGCAATGTGTCTGAGGTGGAATTCTTCTACACCGAGCCCGTCGTATACATGGACGGCATTTGAGGAGGGAAACACCATGTTTATTTTGTCGAAGAAAAACTTTCTCATCCGCCGGGCGGACGGCAGCGTGTACCGCATTGGGAAGGGCTACGCAGGGGAAATCCCGGAGGACGTAGCCCAGGCCCGGCTGGTGCGGGCGGCTGTCCGCGGCGGCTCCATCCTCACGCCGGACTCCCGCGCGGACAAAGCCATTCAAGCCGCGGCGGAGGAGGCGGAGAAGGAGCAGAAGGAACAAAAGGAGCAAAAGGAGCAGGAAACGCAGGAACCGGGCGCGGACGCCCCGGAAGAGGATAAGCGGCAAACCGGCCGCCGGAAGTAAGGGGGCGCGGGTATGTGGTGGCCTGGAATCTTTGGGAATCCATCCCTGCCCTGGTTTGCGGGGGCACGGGCGGCGGCCGCCAACATCCCGCAGGCCGGGGAGCGGGGGAACTACACTGCAGAAATGTTCCAGCAGGATTTCCCGCAGTTTTTCTCCTCGCCGGAGGACGGCCCTTCGGCCCCGCTTCTCCCGGAATCTATGCTGGCCCAATTCATCCAGCAAGCGAACGAGAGCGTTTTGCCGTCGCGCTGGGGAAGCATGTGGCGGTACGCCGCTGGGCTGTATGTGGCGCACTTTGCCGCCCTGTACCTGAATACGTATGCCCCCGGGAGCGCCAGCGCCGCAGAGGCGGCGGGGAACGCAGCCCAGGTGGGCGTGGTGAAATCCGCCGCGATGGGGGACACCTCCGTTTCCTACGACAACGCGGCCATCACCGCCGGAACCGAAAAATGGGGCGCATGGAACGCCACGCAGTACGGACAGCAGTTTGTCACGCTGGCCCGGCAGGTGGGGATTGGAGGTATGTATGTCATTTAGAAGCGTCTTTTTGAACGGCTGGTATACCGACACCGTAGACGTTTACCGCGTTTCCCCGATGAAGGAGGGGGCCGTCACCGCCCAGGAATGGGAGCAGGTGGCGGCCGGCCTCCGGTGCCGGGTGTACACCAGCCAGAAAAACGGGCTGAACCCTACCGACACCGCCGCCCGGGTAAGGGCTGCGGATAAGCTGGCCTGTGACAACAGCGCGGACATCCGGCCGGGGGATCGGCTCATGGTGACCCGGGGCGGGGCCCTGGGGCGCGGAAAAGCGCCGGAACGGTACTTTGCCGGTACCATCCAGCATTATTACGACCCGGCGGCGGGGGCAGCCACAGGCCTGGAGCACCAGGAAATCGGCCTGCTGCTGGAAAATGTTGTGGGGTGACGCTATGTCAAGCTTTGGAAGCCAAATGCGCAAGCGGCTGGAGGAATTGAGAAAAGCCGGGGAGGATGTGCCGGCCATCATGAAGAATGTAGCGCAAGCAGCAACTATAAACGCCGTACAGGCGGCAACCAGGGCCACGCCGCCCAACGGGGCAGCGCTGAGCGGCACCAACACCCGCAGCGGCCAGTTGGCCCAGCATTGGGCCACGGACAGCGTGGCAACGCCCAAAACGACCGGGGGAAGCGTGGAAACGCAGCTGAACAACAATATGGAGTATGCGTCCTATGTAAACGACGGGCACCGGGTAGACAAGCACTTTGTCCCCGGACTGGTGAAGAACGGGAACATGCTGGAATACAACCCCGGCGGGAAGGAGGGCATTATGGTGGGCACGCAGACCACCTACGTTCCCGGGCTACACATGAAGGAAAAGGGAATCGGAGCCTACCGGAGCACTGTGCGGGCAGAACTGGAAAAGAGAGTAAAGGAGCGGTTCCGATGATTGCCTTCACCATCCCCCGCATCGTTTCCAGCCTGGCGGCTGTGCTCTCTGCCCAATACCCCGATTTCCCCATATTCGCCAGTGCAGCCCCGCAGGGAGTAACGCCTCCCTGTTTTTTTATCTCGCTTCTGCCGTCCTCCATCTCTTCCCAGGTGGGGGACGGCGTATTTCTGCGGGACATCTTTGTGGACGTGGTGTTTTTGCAGCAGCGGAATGTGCTGAACGCGAACGCGAAAATCCAGGAGGTGCAGGAGTTTCTGGACTACAGCCTGGAAACCTTCCTGTACAGCGATGGGGAGAACAGCGCGCTCATCCGCACCTACGAGCGGCAGGCGCAGGTGCAGGACATGGACCTGCACTATCAATTCCATATCCGGCAGCGGGTCTCTCTGCCGGAAAATCCCAATCCGATGGAGGTGCTGGAAGAAAACAATGTCACAGTCGAAGAAAAAGGCGGAGGCTCCGCCCAGTGAGAAAAAGTACCCAACCGAAAAGCTCTTGAAGAGCAAAGCGCTTTCCGGTTACCAGCCGGATTTTGCAAAGGTTATCCTGAAGGAAAAGGAATACACCGTCCAGGGGGCCAGGGCCGCCCTGGACAACGTTTTGAAGGGAGTGAAGAAATAATGGCTGGCGGAATCTGGACATCGCAGAATAAGGTGCTCCCCGGAGTTTACATCAACGTAAAAAGCCAGGGGAACATCACGGCAAACGTGGGCTCCCGCGGCGTGGTAGCCATCGCGGAGCCCCTTTCCTGGGGCCCGACCGGTATTGTGCAGGCGATTACACCGGGGGAGGATCTTACCCCCTACATCGGCTACGACATCACCCAGCCGCAGGCGCTGTTCCTGCGGGAGATGATGAAGGGCAGCGACACCACGGTGGGGCCCAGCCGGATTTTACTGTACCGCCCGGCCGGAACCGGCGGCGCGAAGGCCACAGCCACCATAGGGGCGCTGACGGCAACGGCGCTGTATGAGGGCGTACGGGGCAACGACATTTCCATCGTAGTGGCGGAACAGGTAGACAGCGAAGGAACCTACGACATTTCCACGGTGGTGGACGGCGCCATTGTGGACGAGCAGAGCGTTACAGACCTGTCCCAGCTGGTTCCCAACGATTGGGTAACGTTCACAGGGACGGGCACCACCATCACCGAAAGCGCCGGGACGGCTCTCGCCACCGGAAAGGATCCCGCCGTAGCGGCCGCGGATTATTCCGCCTTTTTGACGGCCATCGAGCCGTACCAGTTCGATGTTCTGGTGTACGACGGGACGGACACCGCCACCATACAGGC
>ERZ1643251.4631-NODE-4631-length-11802-cov-5.362986_pt1 | contig 11802 bp, 12 predicted proteins | sample MGYA00579261_ERZ1643251 | MGnify/ENA primary metagenome ERZ1643251 (study PRJEB29033, sample SAMEA4952267) | chicken gut metagenome | biome: Broiler Chicken; feature: Gastrointestinal Tract; material: Caecum | place: Ireland | collected 2018 | study: Broiler... | reverse complement strand
CCGCCTGCGCGATTATCAGAAAGTATCCCAGAAATTCAGGATACCCGTCCTCGGGGTCATCCCCCGCTTTACCGACCTTCATGAGATCGGCGAACGGAAAAACCAGACGGAGGTGAGAAAATGAGTTTTCTGACCAAATTTTTCTCCGGCATCCGGCAGCGCAAACAGGTACGCCGCTACGAATCGGGGCTGCACGGCGCCCGCAAGGCGTATCTGCTCGATCAGGACACCCCCTTCGCCATCACGGAGGCTTTCCGCAATCTCAAAGCCACCCTTTCCGTATCCGTTCCCCGCAAGGAGAACGGCGAAGGCATCAGCCTCCTCATGACCTCCACTTTCCCCGAAGAGGGCAAGACGACGGTGACGGTCAATCTCGCGCTCATGTTCGCGATCTCCAACGTCAGGGTGGCGCTCGTGGACGCCGACATCCGCAAGGGACGGATATGCAAATACTTCAAACAGAAAGCGGAACCGGGGCTGAGCGACTACCTCTCCGGCCAGGCGAAATACGAGGACATCATCCGCTCCACCGAGCAGAACAAAAATCTCTTTGTCATCTGCTCCGGCACCCAGTCCCCCCGCCCTTACGAACTTCTCGAAAGCGATGCGATGAAGGAGCTTTCCGACCGCCTGAAAAAGGAATTCGACTATATCATCTACGACACGCCCCCCATCAAACTCGTCTCCGACGCGCTGGCGGTGCTCCCCGTGACGGACGGAACGGTGCTGATTACGCGGTATATGCAGTCCTATGAAAGCGACATCAAATCCTCTCTGGATTCCATCCGCTTTGCCAAGGGCAACGTGCTGGGCATGATCGTCAACGACTATTACGTCCCGCCCAAAAAGATGAAAAAAAATCAGAGCCATTATTATGCCTATTACGCGTCCGAAGGAGAGAACACTCCCCGGATCACCGACTGACCGACGACCGGAAATTTTTCCCGGCGCACCCGCGACGAGTGCGCCGGATTTTTTATGCCCGATTCTCCCCCGCGGTACGGCACTATGCCCGGGCTGAACCGCTTTTTCTTTCCCCATGGCTCCGCTTTCCCGCAATATTCTCCGAACCTCCCTTTTCGCCGCTTTATAGGCAGCGATCCCCCGCTGCCCCTCCTCCCTCCGACAGATTCCGACCTTTTTTTCGTTTCACGGGAAACCGCGTTTCGCCCTGCGATCTTTTCGTGCGGCTCTCCGCGCCTTACGGGATTTCTATTGCGCCAAACGCAAGGGCGACAATGGAGTGCGCCGTATATCCGTGTTTCGCTCGGATAAACCGACAAAAAAAGAGAGCCCGAAGGCTCTCTTCCGAGATCGGATATTACTCGATGGAAATGCGTTTCAGCGCCTTGTCCTCTTCTTTGTACTTGGGCACGACCACGGTCAGAATGCCGTTTTCGTATTTCGCCTTGATGGAATCTTCGCTGATGCCGTCGCCGACGTAGAAACTTCTCGACATTCTGCCGTACGTCTTTTCGCGGAACACGTAATTGGCTTCCTTGTCCGTCTCTTCGGCATGCCGGTTGGCTTCGATGGTCAGATAGCCGTCCTGCAAAGAAATCTCGATGTCGCTCTTGTTTACGCCGGGCAGATCGACGCTCAGGGTATATTCCTTATCGTTTGCCTTGACGTCCGTCTTCATGACGGAACTGTAACTGTTGTCGAACCATCCGCTGAAAGGTCTTAAAAGCGTACTCAAAGAATCGGTATATTTCATAATAATCATCTCCTTATTGAAATGTATGTTTTTCTGGATTCCGCAGGAAGATTTTTTCCGTCCGGCGCCCCTTTTCCGAGGTCGCCTTCCGGTTTTCTTTTCTCTTCCTTCGAACACTTTATTTATAAGCCCGTTTTTCCCTTTTCAAACATCTTTTCGGAAAATTTTTGGATTTTACGAAAAGTTTTTTTGAAAGAAAAAGCGCCAGCCGATCGGCAAGCGACAATTTATAAAAAGGGATAAAGTATCGGAGGGAGCTTTCGGGGGAGTCAGTCGGCGCCGAAAAACACCGCCCGTTCGGGGACGGCGGCAGCGGAGAGAAAATAGACTGCCGCGGCGCCCGCCTTATACAGCGCCCGCGTACAGGCGTCCGCCGTCGCCCCCGTCGTCATCAGATCGTCCACGAGCAGGACCGTCCGCCCCGCGCACGAACCCTTTATCGCGCGATAGGCGCCCTCCGCGTTTTTGCGGCGGGCTTCCGCCGTCAGGCTCTTCTGCGGCTGCGTCCGCCGGGTCATGGTCAGAACCTGCTTCCGCTCCGCCCCCGTCAGGCGGAAGAGGACTTCGGCGAGTTCCGCCGCCTGGTCGTAGCCGCGCGCCCGTTTACGCTCTTCCGACGCGGGCACAGACGCGATCAAAATTCCCTCTTCGGGCACGGTCATCTCTCCCCTGCCTGTCGCATTTTCGAGAGTCGCCGCCATTTCCCCGCCGAAAAACCAAGCGAGATGCCGTTCGCCGTTCTTGAAGCGGTTGAGCATCCGCGCCGCAAGTCCGCGGTAGGAAAAGGGAGAAAAACCGCGCACGAAACGGGGCGGCGTGCGCTTGCAGTCGAGACACAGCCCCTGGGAAAGCCCCTTCCGCCCGCATCTGGGACAGGCGGGAAGGCTGCGCGGAATTTCCGCCGCGCAATCCGCGCACAGGCGGGTTTCGGGGCCGTCGAAGATCTCCTTGCCGCAGCTGTCGCAGGTATATATCCGCCGGGAGGCGGCAAAGCGCAGATCGGCGGCGCGCTTCGAAAACCATTCCTTCCACTTCATCGTTTTTCCCCTCCGTGTTTTTGCTTTATAAAACATTCGCCCGCCGCAAAAATTGCGGCGGGCGGCAAACGTCAGTTTTTGCTCCCCTCCTGCGTCTGTCCGGACGAATCGGACGGCTCGGAAGGTTCCTGCCGCTGCGGGGAAGCGAGCGCCTCCGCGTCCTTTTTGCGCTGATAGCGCACGAGCAGGTATGCGCCGACGACGCCGACGGCAAACAGGACGATCCCCAAAACGAGATCGGCGGCGTTTACGCCGTTCTCCGTCCAGGAAACATACACCGAGAACACGTCGGGGTTATAGAACATCGCCACGATAGAACCTAACGACAGGCCGACGATCATCGAATACGCCGTATGGCGTGCCTTGCCGAAAATCCAGGTGAGGAAGCGGGAAAAGGTGAAGATGCCGAGCAGGAAGCCGACGGCGAGCGCGGCATAGACGAGAAAGATCATCGGCTCCGACTTCCAGAAAGTGAGGCTGACGCTGTCCACGAGGGAGCGGAACCAGCCGAGCGCCAGCAGGATGGCGGAGGCGCTCAGACCCGGCACGATCTGCGTCAGACCCACGACATAGCCGACGGGGATGCAGACGATAATCTGCCAGACGCGGACGTCCGCAAAGACGTTGCCCGTCTCCCCCGCCGAAGCGTTGAGGGCGACGGAAAGGACGCCGATCGCGATGGGAATAAGCGCGCCGACGACGAGCAGGGCGATCCGCTTTCCCGTCATTTTCGCCCCCTTCAATTCGTCTTTGACGGCGGGAAAAGAGCCGCACATCAAACCCGCGAACAGCCCCACCACCGCGAAGGGCAGGACGGCGAGCAGCTTTTCCACCGCGATAAACCCGAGTAGCAGTCCGATGACGATGCCGATGCCGATGGGCAGCAGGAAGAAAAAGCACTTCTTGAACTGCCGGAAGAGATTCCCGAGCGCGTACAGAAACTGATCGTACAGCCGGAAGATGATGGCGACCGTGGAACCGCTGATGCCGGGGACGATGACCGCCAGCCCGACGAAAAAGCCGAGCAGCGCGCTCTTGCACCACGTCTTCTTATTGTAGCGGATCAATGCAATTTTCAGATCTTCTTTTTTCTCCATAAAATAAGTCGCTCCGTAAAGTTTTCCCGTTTTTTCGGGAGACGTCCCGCAAAATACACGGGGCAGGGATTTGACGAACAAACATCCGGACCATCCGGGAAAGCCCGGAGAAACCGGCGGAACCGTCCGCCCGCCCCATCAACGGGTATGTAACGGCAGGGCGTTCCGCTTCTTTTTTCGCCGCGCGATAGCGCCGGCGACGAGCAGGCAGGCGATCGCAAACGCCGTCCCCGCGAGCGCTCCGCCCGTATCGATGAGGACGTCCGTAAACGCCGTGCCCCGCCCGGGGGAGAAATTCTGTATGTATTCGTCGAACACCGCCACGAGAAAGGCGATGCAGGGGGGCGCGAACCAGAACCGTTTCAGGGGGGTATAGCTGCGGCAGGTCCACAAAAGCAGCGCGCCGAGCAGGGCAAATTCGAGAAAGTGCGCGCACTTGCGCACGAAGGCGTGCAGGCGCGCAAAATCCTCCCCTTCCGCGTTCGCCACGGGGGAAGAGGGGGCGATGGTGCCGATCGCGTCCTGCACCCCCTCCGTCACCGTCTGGCTCTGGGAAGAGGAAGAGGCGGCGTCGCGCAGGGAGTTGGAAAAGATAAACCAGACCGCTGCGGCGGACAGCGCCGTCAGCAAGAGCGCGGCAAGCACCCGAAGCGCCCTGTTTGTCCCTTTTGTTTCTTGACCCGATTTCATATTCACTATTATACGCGAAAAATGCCCGCAGGTCAACCTTCCGCCCCGCAAAAAACGGATATTTTTCATTTTATGCAATTTTTTTCCGGCGGAACGGCGCCCTCCCCCCTGGCTCCCTTGTGCAAAGGGAGCTGGCTGTCCGCAGGACAGACTGAGGGATTGTCCGACCCTTCTGAAACGTCCGCCGCCCGGCTTTTTCCGCAAAAAAGGCGCAAATTCGGCAGAATCGTGCAAAAATACCGCCCGTCCGGCATATATAATGGAAAGGAAACCGCGGGCGGCGAGCGCGCGGAAAAGCGGGAGGATGACGGACATGAATTTCGTCAAAAAAATGTGCATTCTGCGGCAGGTGAAACAGGGCTTCTCGGGAGACGGCAGGACGCTTTCGGGGCTGGTGAAAATCGAGCAATACGGAAAAAACCTCTCGGCGGAGGTATCCGTCATCAACTTCGCGCCCCTCTCGTCGGGGGAATACTACTGTCTGCTCGCCGACGCGCGCGGGCGGACGGAGATGCTCCCCTTGCGCGGGAAATGCCTCTTCAACATCGTATCCGAGCTGGACGCCTCCGAAGGGTTCGTCGCCGTCATCTGCTTCGTCAAAAACGCGATCGTCCCCATCGCCTTCGGCGTCAACGGAAAATGCCCCTACGACTGGCGCACCCTCGTGCAGAGCGCCGTTCCGCCCCGTTCGAAAGAGACCGCCGCGGCGGACGCCGCCCAAAGCGCGCAGACTTTTGCCGCGGATCCCGCCGACGATTTCGCCCCCGCGCCCGAAGAAAAAAAGCCGGAGCGCGCCGAACCGCCCCGCCCCGCGCACGAGACGCCGCCCCCGCCCGGATACGACGAACCGCCCGCGCAGCCCGTTCCCCCCGTACAGCCGCCCGTGCCCCCGACCATGCCCCCTGCGGGCGAGCCGACGCGCGGGAAGTACGACGACGAGCGGGTCGCCGCCGAAAACTACTACGAAAAGGAGGAGGACGATGAACGCTTCGAGCATGCAAAAGCTCGTACATATGCATACGCTGAAAGCGGAGATCCGCAGCCGCCGGAGAAAGAGCGGCAAAATTCTGCGGCGGATGGAGATGCTGAAGACGTATGCCATCCGTTTGCGGAAGACCCGGACGGATATTACCTTGCCGTAAAGGAAGAGATCGACGCCCTGTTTTCCAGATATCCCGCCGACGACACGCTGAAAGACATCTTTCCCGCCTCCGAATGGGTGCGGGTGCGCGGCGAAGAGGGGAACCCCGAATATCTCGTGGGCGTCGTCTACGACGACCTCAAAGCCAAATACATCTGCTACGCCCTGCCCGCCCCCGACAAGAGCAGCCCGCCCGAAGAGATCGCCGGCGTCTGCACCTTCGTCCCCTCCTCTCTCTTCTCCGACAAAGAGGGCTTCTTCGTCATTTTTCAGAGCTGCTCCACGGGGGAATGTATCCGTCCCGAAAGTTCGTGATCTCTCCCCTGCCCCGCCCGTTTTCGGCTGCGGGGCAGTTTTTCACGCGGAAAGACCTTCCTTTGCAGGCGCGGAGATCCCGAAACGAAAACGCCCCCGCAGGCGTACGGAACCCTCCAAACGCCCGAATTGTGCGCAGGCGCCCGAAAGCCCTTCCGTCAGTCGGAGAGACCGAGCATATAGTCCGCGGAGACGTCCAGCGCCCGGCAGAGCCGCGCAAACGTATCCAGCCGCGGCAGTTTTTTGGTCGTGCAGTACTGCGTGATCATCTCGGGCGATACGCCCACCCGCCGCGCGAGTTCCACCGTCGTCATGCCGCTGTGTATGATTTCTTCCCGAAGCCGCTTTTTGATTTCGTCTACCATGCCCGCATTATATAACCATTGGTTAGAAAATGCTTGACATCTAACCGTTAGTTATTATATAATAAAAGCGGTCAAACGATACGCGCGGCGCGCGGATCGCATACAAAAACGCTCATTCTTACAAGGTTCTTATCGGAAAGGGGTCGTCTTCTTCGAAGGCGGCTCCTTTTCCGTGCCCGTCCGGACGCCGATGCCCAGAAGGCGGACGAGCGCGCACGCCTGCAAGGGGCCGACGAACGTCCCTTTCAGCTCCGAAAGCCCTTCGGAAAGGAGGATCCCGCCCGTCTCGCAGCGGGAAAAATCCGTTCCTTTGAGGGAAGCGCGGAAGAAATCGGCGGAAGAAAAATCCGCGCGGTCGAGGGAGACGTTTTTGAAGCGCGCTTCGGAAAAGCCCGCGTCGCGGAAGCCAACGCCTTCGGCACGGCAGTTTTCCCACAGGCTTTCGGAAAAGGAGGCATACGAAAAGGAACCTCCCGAAAGGGAACAGGCTTTGAAGACGGCGCCGAAAAAATCCGAACCCTCCCCCTTGCAGCCGGAAAACGAACATTCCCGAAACCACCCTTCGCGAAAGGAACAGCCGGAAAACACGCAGTCGGAAAAGGCGCTTTTATGAAACGAAGCCCCCGAAAAATTACAGCGGACAAACCGACAGGCGGAAAATTCCGCGCCCGCAAAGGTCAGTCCCGAAAGCTCCTCCTCTCCGAGCGTCTCCCGGCAGAACTTCCCCCGTATTTCCCCGTCCGTCTCGCTTGCGATCCGTATTTTCTCCCGCAGCACGATTTTTTCCTCCTTTGCCGAACGCTCGTCATCAGTATACTACACCCGGCGGAAAAAGTCAACGAAAGAAAAAAGGCGGAGGATTTTTCGCAAGGGGCGGGGAAAGGTTGACTTTCCGCCCCGTCCCGGCTACAATAGAGATGTCCGTTCCGCCCCTCCGGTTCCGTCCCTTTGCGCGGCCCCGGAAGCCGGCGGAAATTTCCGCGCCCGATTTTCATCCGCGCGCCAATAAAAAGCCCCCTTCCGTCCGTTTAATGGACGAGGGTATGCAGGGGAATCTATGGACAAAAGACAGATCGACGAACTGATGACGAAAGTCGCCGCGGGAGACAACGGCGCTTTTCTTCGGCTGTACGAAGAGACCAGACGCGGGGTGTACGCCTTTGCGTATTCTTATCTCGGCAACCGCGCCGACGCCGAAGACATTGCGCAGGAGGTGTACCTCTCCGTCAAACGCAAGGCGTATCTCTACCGCCCGGGCACGGACGCGCGCGCCTGGCTTTTTCAGGTCGCCAAAAATCTCTGTCTCGACGAACTGCGGCGGCGGAAGCGCCGCGCCCACCCCCTCGACGATCTGCCGCAGGAACCGTCGGTACAGCCCCGTCTGCCCGCGCTCGACCTGATGACGCGGTCTCTGAGCGCGGAGGAAAAGGAAATCGTACTCCTGCACGCCGTCTGGGACTATAAACATCGGGAGATCGCCAAAATGCTCTCCCTGCCCCTGGGCACCGTCACCTGGAAATACAAAAAGGCGCTGAAAAAGCTGAAAAAGGAATGGGAAGAAAGTGAAGTGTAACTCCCCGGGCATAAAAACGACGGGGCAGGGAAGCGACGAACGAAAAAAAGGAGGTAAGGACGACATGAAAAAAAATGATTTTCTCGACGAGCTTAAAAAAGAGCTGGACGCGGCGGCGCCCGAAATGTCCGCAAGGCTGAAAAATCAGCCGATCGCGGCGCGCGCCGACGGCGCGCAAAACGCCGGGGTTCGTCCCATACGCCCCGCACGCCGCAGAAAAATATTTGCGGCAGCCGCCTGCGCCGCGGCGGCGGTCATCCTCTCCGCCTCCTTCCTTCCCCTGCTCTTCCGGGGCGGAAACGCCATTCCCGCCGCCTCTTGTCTCTATATCGACATCAACCCCTCCCTCGTCCTCACGCTGGACGAAAACGGGAAAGTGCGCAAGGCGGTCAGCGATAATGCCGACGGGGATATGTTTGCCGCCGACGAAACGTTCGCCGCTTCCCTGGTAGGTCAAAACGCCGCCGACGCCGCCGTGGCGATCGCCGACCGCGCGGCAAAGAGCGGCTGTTTCGAGCTCCTGAACGAAGGGACGGAAACCGACTATAACGAAATGACCGTCACCTTGAAGAGCACGGCGGACGGCAAAGCGACGCTCGACGGCATCCGCTCCTCTCTCGTCGGCTATTTCTGCGAAGAGGGCATCTACGTCTATGTGAACGCCGAAAGCGTCGCCGACAAATCGGCGGGGGAAGAGCGCGACGCGCTGGAAAGCCGCCCCGCTTCCTATGCCGAATGGGTGAGTTCGCAGTCGGACGAAGCGCTCGCCGAACTGACCGAACAGGCGGCTTACGACTATGCCGCCGACCTGCTCGCCGACGCCCTCTGCAAATACGACCTCTTCGCGGGGATAGACTCGCTCGACGCAGAGATCAAAGCCGATCCCGACAACCCCCTGTCCTTGGGCTATTGGTTTGTCGACCATGACCTGAACGACAACGTCCGCGCGCTGGCGGCGGAGACGGAGAAAAAACTTTTCGCCCTCTCCCTGCTCTATGACGTGGACACCTCTTCCTGGCTCTCCTATTCGGCGGCGCGGACGGCATACGCGGCGTCCGTGGCGCTGGCGGACGTGGAAGAACTGCGCGCGCTGGCGGCGGAGGGTTTCAGCGACGAGACGTTCGGCGGCATTTCCAATCTCGGCGTGCGCGCCAATTATTTCTACTTCGTCTCCAACGACCTGCTCTACAATCTCTCCGCGGACATCTGGAACGGCGTCTCCGTCGCCGTGGACGGCCTGCTCGAAGATCTCGAAGCCCTCATTTCCGACCGCGCCCGGACCCTCTCCGAGCGTTTTTCCGAGCTGTTCGCCCTCCCCCGCGACCCGATCGGCGAAGCGGACTATCTCGCCTTTCTGGAACGCATCGGAAAATGACTCCCGCGCCCTCCCGCCTTCTTCACCCCCTCCGTCTGCTCCTTCTTCCGGGGCAGACTGCATAAAGTCTATACGTTTTCCGCAAAAAACAGCCGCTTTTCCGTTTTCGGAAAAGCGGCTTCGGCTTTCGCTTCGGCAAAGTCAGATCAGGTCCAGAGAAATATAATATTCTCCGTTCTGAAACTCCCCGTCCCATACGGCGGAAATCGCCAGAAACAGCTTCTCGTTCCCCTCTTTCAGCGATTCGGGAACGGTCAGCGTCGCCGTCCGGCGGCTTCCCTCTTCGGAAAAATCGCCCATTATGCTCTCCTCACAGGTCGGCAGCTCTCCCGTCCCGGTCAGAAAGAACGCATACGAAAAACGGCAGGACGGCGCGTCCGCAAAATCCATCGTCAGCGTCTTTTCGCCGGCGCTCACGGGAAAATAAAAGTCTTTGGTATTCTCCGCAATCGACTCCCGCGCGAGCGTATATTCCTTCCCGTTATAGCCCTGGAACAAAACCCCTTCCACGATTTCCCCGTCTATCCGGACGGTCGCATGCCAATCATAGCCCGCGCTGTCCGAATGATTCCCGCCCGAACAGGCAGCAAAGGACATCGTCAGAACCATCCCCGACAGCAAAACCGCCAGACCTCTGCAATTTCTCATAACTTCCTCCTCCGTCCGATTTTTGCGGCGTCCGGCAAAATCCGCCCTTTCTGTCCATAGCATACCACAGTTCTCTGCCGTTGTCAAGACTTTCGGGAAATATCGTTTTCGCCAAAGCGTCTCTTTGTCTGCCGACAAATTTTCCGAAATCGGAAAATTCATCCGGCTTTTTCGAGAAATATTCCGAAATCGGAAAATTTATTTTTACAAAACGGCGGGGCAGGGGTGCGTCTATCGCTTTTTTTCGTCCGCGGGTACGGAAAAGAGGAACGGCAAAATCTGTCGGCACTCTTATTTGTCCAACAGCCAATCCACCGCATTGACGACTTCGATGCCGTCATAATTGCCGAGCGTGAATCTGTCCAACGTCAGTATCCGTTTGGGATAATTGTCGAAAATTTTTTTCAACGGCGCCATTTCCCGCTCAAACGTATTCTTATCCGCCAGCGACGCCGTCACCTGATAATATCCGACAGCGTCCCCTTTTCTGGCGACGAAATCCACTTCCGTCTGCCCGACTTTCCCCACATTCACCGCATTTCCCCGCCGCAGCAGTTCGAGATAGACCACGTTTTCCAAAGTGTACCCCAAATCGTACTCCCGCTTCGGAAGCAGATACCGCCGCAAACCCGGATCGACGATATACAGTTTCCCGCTCTGTTTCAGAAGCTGTTTGCCTTCGACGTCGTACCGCTCCGCCCGATAAAACACATACGCCCGCACCAGCGCTTCGATATAGTCGTCTATCGTATTTTGCGACACCTTTCTGCCCGAAGAGGTGATATAATCCGCGATCCGCTTGACGGAAACGGGGCTTCCGACGCATCCCGCGAGAAATCTGGAAATGTTCTTCAACAGGGAAATATCCGTCACCCTGCGTTCATCGGGGTCTCTTTCCCTCCGGCTCTGCCGCTCTTCGATGTCCTTTACGATGACGGTATTATAAATCCCTTCCAGATACATATCCACTTTTTCTTTCGTCCTGTCCATCGTCGCGATATAGGGAAAAGAACCGCTTGCCATATATTCGGCAAACAGCCGATCCGCGTCCCCTCCCCCCTGGCTTTCGTAAAATTCCGCAAACGAAAAGGGCAGCATCCCGATTTCGACATATCGCCCCGACAGGAGGGTGGCAAGCTCTCCGGACAACAGCCGGGAATTGGAGCCCGTGATATAAATATCCACATTTTCTTTGACGTACAGACTGTCCACCGCCTTTTCAAAGCCGTCTACCTTCTGCACTTCGTCCAAAAAAATATACGTCGTTTTCCCCTTGTGCAGCCTTTCCTTCAAATGGGCGTACAATTCCCGGTAATCCAGCAGTCTCTCGTTTTCCAGCTCTTCGAAATTGACCGACACGATCTGTCCGCCGGCTCCCTCCCCTTTCAGATATTCCTTATACAAGTCCAAAAGCGTGGATTTTCCGCACCGCCGGATCCCCGTCACGACCTTGATCACCCTTTCGTCCTTCCATGCGACCAACTTTTCCAGATAATCCTTTCTCGCAATCATATGCCGCCTCCCTGTTTACAGTATAGCACAAAGCACCCTTCCTTGTCAACAAATTTTCCGAAATCGGAAAATTTATCCGAATTTTTCGAGAAATATTCCGAAATCGGAAAATTTATTTTTGCAAGACGGCGGGGCAGGGTTTTGACGAGCGCGATTTTGCGGTTTGCCGCGCAAAATACACTCCGCACGGCAAGGCAGTCCCAAGCGCAACAAAAAAGCGGACGCAAAGCGCCCGCTTTTTTGTCAATGAAACAGAGTTATATAAATCGGTAAGCGTATAATCGGATTTTATTTCCCGCCGGGGCTCTTTTCCTTCCCGCCGCGGCAGGCGG
>ERZ1643251.4629-NODE-4629-length-11813-cov-3.972529_pt1 | contig 11813 bp, 26 predicted proteins | sample MGYA00579261_ERZ1643251 | MGnify/ENA primary metagenome ERZ1643251 (study PRJEB29033, sample SAMEA4952267) | chicken gut metagenome | biome: Broiler Chicken; feature: Gastrointestinal Tract; material: Caecum | place: Ireland | collected 2018 | study: Broiler... | reverse complement strand
ACTTTAATGTTTATACATTATCACCGCCATAATCAATGCTTATATTCAACTCCATATCAACATCAGCCTCTAAGCGCTCGGTATAGAGGCCGTATCGTTTGCCTAATAACTCAGCAGCCTTTAAACGCTCTTTTTCGTCAGGCGGCTTTTCCATTACCTCATCCGCACCCGTAAAATTTCTAGCAAGGACAGCGGACGAACTTTTCCCTCGCAAAACAGAGGTTAAATATTTCAGAACTTCGTCTTGATCCGCAATTAATTCGCTTTCCTTTTCTGCCATACGGTCAGCTATATAATTTTTAATGAAACTATTTGCAACTAGCTTATGTGCATTTCCCCTTGCATATCTTGGAGAATATCCAGCACGAATTGCTGCAGCTTCAGCATTCAAATCAATCAAGTATTCATCTGCAAACAATCTTTGTCTTGCATTCAATTATCATCACCTCATTTTAACCGCAGCCCCCACCCCTGACCTCATCGCAGCTATTCACCCATCGCCTTTTAGGCAAGCCAAACTATTTTAAACAAAAGAGACGAGCTAAAGCCCGCCTCCAACAGAGAGAAGAAAATGCTATGAAAATTATTACCGGAATACCTATTGTAATGATATCATAAAAAAATACTGACATTCACTGACATTTACTGACATTTACTGACATTTACTGACATGTCTTATTTATTCTTCGAAATTCTTTTAAAGCATTCTCGTGTATTCTGAAAATTTGCCGTTCATCATAATGCAGCGTTTCAGCAATATCTTCCCACGTTTTGCCTTCCAGATAGCGGCTTGATAATAATGCACTATAAATATTGCTGGGCATATTATCAATCTCTTTTGTAATTCTTTCTCTTAAATGAATTAATCTATCTATCTCAGCATCTATTTCTTTTTCGAGGTCTACTATTCTTGCGACATTACTGGTAAACGTATCGGAAGTGGAGGCTTGTACTTTTTCACTATACGAAGCCGTTACTTTCTCTGTCAAAGCGCGTAAACTCGATAACTCATCTAATTTCGCATTTACTCTTTTATCAAGATTGCGTACTTGATTTAGATATTGTTTAGTTGTCATTTTTTAACCCCGCTAGTTCATCTATTGAGAAATTAAGTGTTTTTGCTAATAATACCATATCATCAATGCATGGACTTGCCACTCCTCTTTCCCATCTGCTGAGAGTAGCGTCGGTAGTATATACCTCTTTAGCTAATTCCTTTAAAGTTAGTCCTTTTTTTAATCTCAGATATTTAATTTTTTCGCCAATATCAGTATTTTCATTTGCTTTTCTGTAACTGCAGTTCACTTTTGTTCCTCCTTTAACTTTTCTCTTGAGACTTTTGCCAATTCATCGTATACGGCAATCAACAACCGTTTCATAAATTCATCATAAGCATATTTTTCAATAATGGCTATCATATCCGAGCTTGTCCGTTCCCAATATTCTTCTGTTTTATCGGGTGGATAGTGCTCTTTATGAAAGTTAAAAGCTTCTGAATATTTCTTTGTGTAGTTCATTTTGCCTCCTTCCCCATCACCCAATGCATCCTAGACACCGTATCCCTCCGCAAAATACGTTTTATATATTTATACGATTAAAATTATTGTTCAAAAATTAAAATCGATTTTAAGGCACATTTTAGGCGTTTAAACACCATGTCGTATTTTTCTTAAAATTCCTCACTTTCCCATGGCACTTCAGTATCCTTAAATTCTTCAAAATTGTCGAAGCACGAATATACCTTTTCCATTCCTATATCTGTTACAATTCTCTTTGATTTGCCACTGTAATAAAGCTTTATTGCTTTGTCCTCCATAATCAGCCGCCCATTTATCCTGTTCTTTGTCATCATTAGTTGACTGCTATATTCTTCATTTTCTTTTGCACGTTCATAATTCAGTACAAAGCTTACTGCATTGGTTATGTCAGATGAGCCGCTAACAGTGTCGTTATTAAATGCATTATTTGTCTTTTTGGGATGAGCAACAAGGATGATCGCAACATTATACTGCTGTGCTATTCTCTGTAAAGATTTAACAAAGTTGGATTGCTGTCTATACAAATCCGTATTGATATCGCAATCCATTGCAGTCATTAGGTTGTCAATACAAACAAGCTTGATATCATAACGACATATCGCGTCTTTAATAACATCCATGATACCGGTAAATTCATTATCACTGATTGCCGTATTGTCAAAAATATATGCTTTGTCACGATACCATTCATTGATGAGTTCAATGGTCTCCGTTGTTAAGTAATACCTTTGTTCTCCATAGTCGTCAATAAAAGTTTTAATATTTTCGCTGCCAGCAATCTGAAAGTTAAGCCAATTTTTAAATTGGAAATCAGGCAATTCTCCTGAATATACAAAAACCGCGTTCCCTTGATCGAGTGCTTCTGCAATGATCTGTGACATAAAAGTTGATTTTCCTTCACCACGTTTTCCAGTTAAAAGTGTGACATGTCCCAACATTAAACCTCCGCATATGCGATCTAAGCTCCTTATTCCCGTTTTTATCTTTGGAAGATCGTTTAGGTTGACAAATTCGACATCTGCTAAACGCTTTACAAACTTGACTTCTCTTATTTCCGCATTTTTTATCGCTTTGATAATCGCTTCACGCCCGAACTTTTGAAAAATGTCATTTGCGTCCTTCTCACACAGATAGTCCATTTCACGAACGCATTTTACTTTGCATTTTAACTTTTTAGATAGTGTATCGATTAAAGTTATTTTGCCGTTCTCATAATCGCCAAATACAATGACTTCTTTGAATTTGCAAATCCAATCCCAGCAATTTGATAGCCATGAAAACCCTAATGCTCCGGTAGGAACACTGACAGCATTTTTAATTCCACATGAAGAAAGTGTCAAACTGTCTATTTGCCCTTCTGTAATGACCAGTTGCTTAAAGTCTGTGCATTGGGCCATGCCGAACAAAATAGGTTTTGTATTTTTTTCACACCACTCTTTATTCCCTTCACCGTTATACTTCGTATTGCGATACTTTATGAATTGCAGAACATTTTGTTCATCATAAAACGGAAATACTAAGATGTCATTGTTGTCAATCCTTGTTGTAATTCTATATCGTTGCGTAATTTCGGAAGGAATTCCCCTGCTTTCAAGATATTTCACTGCATTAGGCTTGACTATTATTTTTCTTTGCGGAAGTTTGCGATATTTCTTTTCTTGTCCATCATCCAACTGGAAATTAAAATCTCGCGCCAATTCAACAAAATGGCCATGATAATTGCATGAAGCGCGAAAGCACTTAAATAGACCGTTTTCAAGATTGACCGAAAATGTATCGAGGTCATTTCTTCCACCATGGCACTTAGGGCACCGCTTAAAAAATAATTCTTTTCCCTTTTCTTTTACTTCGGCGCCAACAAAGGCAGCAAAACTAAAAACATCTTGTGGATTAAATTCATACATTTTCGTTTCCCCTTAAAAATTATATCTGTCAACGTCAAATTCCGGTTCGCCCGAGAGGGCTATATATTCTTTTTCATTCTTTTCATTCTTTTTCTTTTTTTGATTGTTGTCATCTGCCTGCGATTTGACTGTCAAGCGACTGTCATTTGACTGTTGAATTGACTGTCGTTTCAAATTTTGATACCCGTTATTATCGCCTTTAATATAGGCTTTTCCGCCTATTTTTTGACTGTCATTTTGATTGTCATTTTCATTCGATAAATTTGGAACTATTTCATTTTTTTGCGATTTTTGACTGTCAAGCGACTGTTGATCTGCCTGCGAATCCGACTGATACCACTCGTAATTTAATACGGTTATAACAAGGAATTTTGGATATTTTTTGACTGTCAAAGTGCCTGTGTTCCGTAAATGAGAAATAGCAGTCCTTACAGCAGCATAACTCATGTCAATAGCAAGACCTATTCTTTGATACGACGTTGCAATTTCACCACGTTTAATAATCACATTTTCAAATTTATGAGGTTTTATATTTGCATTTAACAGGAGGTGGATAAAAACCCTAAATGTATTTGCATTCTTGTACCAGCACCAGTCTACTATATTTCTGTGTAGTCTTATATATCCTTTATTCTGTCTCATTTTCCACTTCCACCGCCGCAATATATTTCTGCATTAATCTTTCCTTCCCTTCTCTATACAAAATATCTCGTATTAAAATTCCGCTTTCTTTTGTTTTGCAGGTTATTAATCTACAGTCATAACGAGCGAGCCATGCTAATATGCTTGCCTTAAGCGCTTCGGGGCTCATCTTGCTTCTGTATTCATGGTTTAAAATTTTTGACCAATCCACATTTTCAACAAGAAGATATATTCTTGCATTAGAGCTTGAAGCCCTTGCGAACTCTCGTTCAAAACGTTCCCTGCTTCTGCAAAAGTTGGCGCAAAGTTCTGAAATATCGTGCTTTCTTTCTATGCAGCATTTGTCTGCAAGGCTGAACCATTCCCCGTTAGGCAATGGGAATTTTGCCGAATAGTCGCCAAATTTAAGCGCTTCCTTTTCATATGGCAGCCCCATTTGATTTAATCTATAGTGAAGGTATTTTGTATCTTGTTCGCGAGTATCAACGAGCATTACCTGCCCGTTGAGTGCTCGCTCTATTTCCGGTATATTCATCTTTAGAATGGCAGATCATCATCACTGCCGAGAATATTATCAGCTTGTACAAACTCATTTGCAAAAGGATCTGTAATCCCTGATTTGATATTTTTCTTTAGTGGTCTATCTGCTGGAATTTTAAAGGTTCCCTTTTTAACGCTTTCAGCATCAGTTAACTGAGCGCACTCTGTTGTCCATCCGGTTCTGCCTTCCCATTCCCATTCTTTATTTCCGAATAGGACGCCTATTTTTTTATTCTTAAGGCTTTTTTCATCCCATGCCCAATGATAGCCGTTATTACTTTCTTCAAAAGCAGCGATCGCATCGTTAAACTTTGATTTTGTAAAGCTGTCCCTCTCTGTTCCATCGTCTTTAGGGATAAATAATCTATATACACCCTTCCATTTCTTATTTTCACTGTTTTGATTGATATAGTTATTTTTAAAGTAGTCCTTGTATTCGCCAGAAAAGATATCAAAACTTATTTTCAGATAGCCGTTGATCTCTTCTGCATCCTTGACAATAGCCTCATATCCTCCTGCCGGCAATGGCTCATAAACTGTTCTTCTTTCTGCTTTAAATCCGTTAAATGCCTTCATTTTCATTCCTCCGTTTTTATTTATTTTTCATTGGTTCATCAATTAAGTCTGCAGCTATTAATAAAGTTTCGATAAATGGTAATAGTTCATAGTCCCTATAATCAGGTTTTGAAATATATGAGATGATGGCCTGTACAATAAATTGATTTTTAATTAAATCATTATAAGTATTTAGCGTAATTGTATTTTCTTTCGAAGAGTTCTCCTCATAGGCAAACTTTAGTGTTGGAATAGTTTCAAGGTTATTCATCTATTTTTCCTCCTAAATTCCAATATTCTCTGATGGTGCCATCGACAAACTTTAAATCATTGTCTATCTCTTTGTCAAACATATCTATCGGGCTCTTAGCCGTCGTATTACCATCTGACTGAGTTTCAAAGTAGTATTTACCGCCATCAGTCTTACAAAGCAAAACAATGGAAAATAACCCCTCAAGTGTCAATTGTGTATCCAGCATTTTGCCAATAGTCTTTGCCTTTATTTTTCCGTTTTCACTCATCTCGCAATGGTGTAAAAAATACACAATTACATCTTCTGGTGTATTTTTTATTACAAACTGAATTAATGAATAAAAGCTTAATGCAAATTGGGTAAATTTCTCATATCCCTTTTCTCCAACCCTTTCAAAACTCTCAAAGGTCATTAAATATTGTGAATCGTCAATAGCATATCTTTTTAATTTTGGCGCTGATAATCCTTTCATAATTGACCTATAATTCGCGTTATTTGCTGTCGGCAATTTTTTTCTGAATGGCAGTGGTTTGCTTGCAACATTGAATATCCCAATTTCGTCTTCATTAAAATTTCTAAGGCTTGTACTTTTTCCACTACCGCTTTCCCCTAAAATTAGAACCGGTATTCCCATTTTCTTCTCCTTTACTCTTCATTTTCCCTTTTTTCTGGCATTGGTATAATTAAATTCTTTTTTTCTAATAAATTTGCGCCTACTACTTCCTTCCCTTCTTTAATCGCAGCTTTAATTGCAGCTTTATCGGGAGTTATAGATATTTTTTTGTTTAAATATTTCTCCTCAGCATTCGATAAAAAATAATCTAAATCTTCTATTTGTACACTTGTATCTTTTTTAAAATATGCAATGCATTTAGGACTTTCAAATTTTTTTCCATTTAAAAAATAAGATAGCCTTTCTTTTATTTGTTCAGCATTTTTTATTTTAGTATTCGCTCTTTTCTGCATAACTTTAATTTCATTTTTGATAGCTTTTGCTTGTATGCAAAACGTTTTATATGCTAATATACTTCTTTCAATTTTTTCGTTCCTCTCCATATCGAGTTCTAAATAACGATCATAATCCAATAATTCCCCAGTCTCAGGATCTATTAAATTCATCATCTCTTGGTCTATTTCAAATATACTTGCCATTTCTTATTCCTCCTTTGATGCATTATCTCTTTCAAAAATTTCTTTCAAAATTGATTTGCAGGCTAGAATACCTTCGTTATATGCAGTCTCTTTATTTGTGGAATAACCACGATGATTTTTCATTTTTGCGCTAAATCTGTTCTGTAAGTACTCATATTCATTCTTGTTCATTTAAAATGCCTCCTATCCTCTGTCCTATTGTCATTTTCTCTCCTCTCATCTTATAGCTGTAAAACATATCATCATTCATTTATATAATATCGGGATGCGGAGCTTCTCCCTTCGCGTCTTTTCCGTGTTTTGTTTTTAAATATCTGTCAAACCAATAATTAACCTCTTCTTTTGCCCCTGCACATGCTTTATGTTCTTCTTCAAGCTGCTTTTTTAATTCTTCATTCTTTTCCTTTTCTATTTGCAGCTCATCGCCCAGCATTTTTATTATTTTTAAAGCGATTTCATTCATTCTCTTTCCTTCCTCGGCACATATACTCTAATAAGCCCGTTTACAACGTCGCATACTGCCTCATATGCCTGTCCACCAAATCTCTGAGCTAACTTCATCTCAAACTCTCCTACTGTATACGCTTTCATGCTGTATACTCCTATTAAGTACATTTCTTCTGTCAACGGGTGCCTCCTATTAAAACTTCTATTGCCTCTTTATGTCTCTTCAACGCTAAAGCAATTTCTTTGTTTCTTTCCAGTTTTAAGATATCAGCTATTTTTTGTAGCAATTCAGGTGTTAGCTGCTTTAATGCAAGCCTCTTATATTTATATTCTTTTACAGGTATTCGCCATCCTGTTGTTATTTCAATTAGCAAATATCTATTATTGGGATAATTCCCATTTACAACTCCTATCTGTATATCCGTTCCGTCAGGTGCTTTGTATTTTAATATTTCTCCTTCAACCTTCATAAATTCAATACAATCGGGGCCTAAACGATAATCTTGCATTATATAAAAGTCTTGTTTTTTCATTTCCCTTACCCCAATACGATCTTTGCAAGCTCGACCGCCTTTATATATTCCGTTTCATGCTTTGTGCCTGCATGTACTTCATGAACTCGTTCTATAAACTCATCAAATGTGCCGAAAAAACACCCCGCCCGTACAAAATAGCCGTTGTCGCCTTTAAAGAAATATGTTTTTCTCTTCTCGCTTCCTATTCTGTCACAGGCAAAATATTTCCCGTTGATAACTCTGCCATTCTCAAAATTGCAATCCGGGCCAAAGATGCTATACGCGCCAAAGTTGCTATTCGCACCAAAGTCGCACCGCTCGCCAAAGATGCTATACGCGCCAAAGTCGCTATGCTCGCCAAAACTGATATACGGGCCAAAGCTGCTATATATGTCAAAGCTGCTATGCGCGCCAAAGTTTTTTATTTCCACATAATTTCCGCTAGGACATATCTTGTAGTCGTATTTACTTATTGTGAAATTATCAAATTCCTCTTGTGTGTATTTTTTCATTTTGCTTTCCTTTTCAATGCTCTGCCTTCATCCCTCTGCCTCTCCTATCATCACTACTACTGCTACCAACATATTTAATATGGCCGTTAGCATGATCCCTTTTTCCGGATAGGCTGACCATACTCCTGTGAAGAGGATCAATAGCGCGAGATTGATCACCATTGTGATTGCGCTTAGTATGATTATTTTCTTTTGTTTCTTTTTGTACATATCAACCCTCTTGTACAGTCGCAATATTGGGGCTTACTTGAGACCGAGCATTTACCATCTTTTGAAGTTTTAAAAGCCTCTTTTCTAGATCATTTATTTCCAAGCCCCACGCTTCAAACGCCGCTTTTGTATTCACCCTCGAAGCATCCCAATTTTTTATCTCTTTCTCGGCCATTTTTTCCTTTGCTATCTTTTTTAATTTCATCGCTGTTGAATTGCTTATATAAGTATCATTACGACTTATAAATAATTCTTTTATTTCTTTAGTGCCTATCTCGATATTTTCATAATAAATACGGATGGCACCTTCTATATCTCGTAATCGAGGTATTCTGATTGATATTTTTGTGTTGCTCATTTTCTTTCCCTCTCTAGCATTTTTACGCTGCCTTTTCTATTGTTGGATAAATGTCTTTTGATTTCAGAAGCTCGTATAAGAATAACCTTCCTTTTTGCGTCCACTTGGTTTCCATTACGACATCTTCTCTTCCATCAGTCCGGATAATATCAACCGTGTAGCTATGCGTATATCCTTTATCGTGGTATTTACTGTATAGCAGCCATTGAGTACCCTGCTTATATTGAACTCCTAGTTCATGCAAAATCTTGTTTAATTTGTAACCGCTCATACCATAATCTTTTGCTATCTGCGTGATCGTAACAAGCCCCCTGTTTTGCAATATCCTGTCGACATAATTTGCTTTTGGCTGAAGCTCTCCTATAATCTGCTTCTGCATCGCATTTTCAGAGGTTAACAATGTGAGCTTCTCCTCCGCTATCTTGAGCGCTCTTGCCATAATCCTTTCCGGCGAGTTTAACTCCGCTTCCATATGGTTAAACGCCTCTATGTACTTTAATTTCCATTCCAGCGCCTTGTTTCCCGTGAAGCCCATGACTAACAGCGAGAACCCGTCTCGCGTCATTAAATATTCGGGATATTGTTTTCCTCTATTTTCGAAAGTAGTTTCGATAAAGAATAATTTGGCGGCTGAATTTTCAGCCACGAGATTTTGAATTGTTTGCAAAACATTTTTATGTTCTTTTCCAAAATTCTCCGCTACCTGCCTGCTCGATACAACTAACTGTCCATCTTTTTCTGTTATATTTATTAAGTTTTTCATTTCTTCTCCTTTTTTAATTAATTCTTTTGCCGACATCGTTCGACTGGTTTCGCAAATATTTTTAAGCTATATTATATTTGGAGGTGATTTTATGGACGAGTTCCCACATTATGGTGATAATCTCTCTTTACCTGATGATAAAGATATCTTTTTCCCCGGTCAGTTTGATGCTTCTATGGACGATTCGCTTTCCTCAATCAATGATAGACTCAAACAGCTAGAGGAAAAATCCGAAAAAGACTCTAAAATCAATCGCGTTCGTTTTGTGATAGCAACTATGATTTCTTTAGCAGCTCTAGCTGTTGCCTTAGTTTCTCTAATTCTTCGCGTTTGATCCTAAATGCGCGTTGCTCGTTTTTGTAAATACAGTAATTTGTAAATAGCGAGCCGATTGCAAGCAATATTACCGAAATGTTTAGCAGTATCATGGACGTTTCATTCATGCTTCTGTCCTCCTTTTCTTGTTTTTTGCTTCTTTTTGTGTTATTCTTTTCTTAAGTTAGGTGGTTCGGCTCCCTGTTCCAGCAGGTAGTCAATAGTTGTGTTAAATAAATTTGATAGCTTTCTTAGCGTCTGTATGCGGGGTATTCTGTTATTCCTTTCCCATTCACATACTGCTTGTTTGCTTACTCCTAAAATATTTGCTAATTCTTGTTGAGTAAGCTTGTTGGCTATCCTCAGTGTCTCAATATTGGTTTTCATATTCACCGCCTTTCTTAGTCCAATTTATTTGGACTGTCAAGAGGTATTTTATGATTGACCGCAAAATTTTTTCAGAACGCCTAATGCTACTCAGGAAACAGAATAATCTTACTCAAAACCAGCTTGGAACTGAGCTTGGAACCAAAAAACAAAGTGTTAATAATTGGGAAAAATGTGTTTCTCTTCCTTCGCTTGATTTGGCCTCATCCCTCGCCGACTATTTCAACGTCTCCCTTGACTATCTTGTTGGTCGTTCTAATGACCCCAAAAGGCATTAATTTACTCCCTTAAACAACTCACTAGGCGTTATCTCAAATATTTTAGCCATTTGATAAATAAGTTGTATGGGGGGCATCTTATTGTCGTTTTCAATTCGCGATAATAACCCTTGCGCGATACCTATTTCTTCCGCCAGTGCTTTTTGCGATAAATTCAATTTATTTCTTTCCTGTACAATCCTTTCTCCTATTGTCATCCTCTCACCTACTTGCTTATGATTTAGTTTATTTAAAATCAAAACTTGTAATTTTATTTTCAATGTGATAAACTACAAAATATAGTAAGGGTGGCGGGTAGTTATCCCGCAAATCCTTTCCCTTTTTAGCTTAGAAGCCATTCAAGTGCTTCTAAACTGTTGGAGAATGTTTTGCAGACCCCGTCAAGAGTGGCAATCCATTCTCCTTTTCTATATCTGAGTTTTCTCATTGTTTTTACCTCCTTTCTGTGTTATTATTTAGGTAATTGTTTACCTTGGTTATAGTATAATACAGATATATCTGTATGTCAATACTTTTTTACAGAAATTTCTGATTTTTTTTTAAGAGGTTTTTATGACTAATTTAGAAATTGTAAATAGAATTAAATTAAGATGCAAAGAGTTAAAATTATCTCAAAAGGTACTACTAGAAGAATGTGATATTAATCGAAATTTTTTGTATGATTTAGAACACAAAGATGTTGCGCCTTCTACTGATAAAATAAGCAAAATAGCTAATTATCTTGACGTATCCGTTGACTATCTTCTTGGGCGTGTTGATAATCCGCATTCAGAAATCCCTGTAGCGCTTTCAGCCCCTCAAGGATATGAAAACCTTACCGATGAACAAAAAGAGCTTATACAGGCGCTTATTAACCAATATGCGCAAAGAAATAAGGAATAACGATATTCATAAAGGTAGCCTGTTATCTTTAAGGACGACATAATCGTATAGACAGTCGCATAGTAAAATTTGCTGAAACAGTACATCTGAAAGGGAAAATTTATGAGTATTACGGATTTTTTAAATGCTGGAAAAATTAAAAAAGAAAATGAAGAATTAAAAAAATTACTAACTCCTGAGATGCAAAATATTGTTTTATTGCAAAACAAAATACATGAATTGGAAACAGTAATAAATCAAAATATTTCAAAAAATTCTTATTTGCAGAGTGAAATCAATATTCGTAAAACAACCATTTCAAAGCTGGACGAATCAATAACACAAAAGAAATCTGAAATTATATGGTTGGATGATGAGATACTTGTTCAAGATTTTGGTCTATACAAACCTCAATTTGACTTTGCCGATTCTATCGGATATAAAGAGAAACTTTCAGAAATCCGCATCAAACAAAAGGAACTGATAAAAAATAAAATTGCTGTTTCGGGTAATACAAATTGGCAAGTAAATGGTAGCGCTTCAAAAGGCAGGAAGATGGTTTCAGACACACAAAAACTCTTGC
>ERZ1643251.4628-NODE-4628-length-11815-cov-6.053741_pt1 | contig 11815 bp, 4 predicted proteins | sample MGYA00579261_ERZ1643251 | MGnify/ENA primary metagenome ERZ1643251 (study PRJEB29033, sample SAMEA4952267) | chicken gut metagenome | biome: Broiler Chicken; feature: Gastrointestinal Tract; material: Caecum | place: Ireland | collected 2018 | study: Broiler... | reverse complement strand
GGAGCTGGAAGATTATTACTTGGTAACGGTGCAGATAGAATATAATCCGTATTACAATTTTCTCTCGAAGGAGCTTTATGAATCTCTGCAAAACGAAAGGCTTGAAAACGGGTATGAGGTCAGTTATACATTGAGCGGGACGGATGACCTCGGGCTGTATCTGTATCATATGCGTACGGAGAAGAACGGGCAGAGGATCTATTGGGAGATACACTGTTTTGAAGAGAGCATCGAGCAGTTCATCGGGCAGGTATTGAACTGAAAGGAGAAAAGTGATGAAAAAGACAGTCGGAATCATCGCAGCGATCATCGCGGCGGCGCTGCTGATCGGCGTTATCGTGCTTTGCGTAACGCTGGCGAACAGGGAGGAGGATCCGTATCCGAACCGGCAGCACGTAACGATGGTCATAAAAGACCAGTTCGGAAAAGAATGGTGCGAACTGACAGAAGAGGAAAATCGTAAAACGATAACAATCCCTTTTGACGGAAAGGCGCGTGATTTCATGGCTTACGCAAAGTTTCCGGACGGGAATGTAACTATTTTGCAAGGTAAAAATATGATAGGAACGTCCTATGAAAGCTACACTCCCGTTGGCGGTGAAACTGATTACAATTATATAAGGGGATCAGTATTTGCGGTCGGGACATATGAGATACGTTTTATTACCAATGATGACAATGACGATATGCACCCGTATTACGGATATTTAACAGTAATTGTAACGAATGAATCAATGTAAAATAGTATGAGGAGAAAAATATTATGATAAAATCACGAAAGATAATGACGGCAGTTACCCTGTTAATCGCAGCAGTTGCTTTTATATTCAGCTTTTGTGCTTTGAATATGCCGCAGAATGTTTTTGCGGAAGAGGATATGGAAGCGAAAAGCGCAAGTTACACCTCTACAGATGAGCTGAAAGAGGGTGGGGAAGGTGATATCCGCAGCTTTACCGCTATGCTTGCTAATGCCGAAGAGGAAGACGAGATAGCTTTAGATACAGTGATTCCTGCAGAATATTTGCGGTTAGACGGAACAGAACATACTTATTATTATATAGGGGAAGAATATGGCTTTTACGTTGAACATAGCGTAAAAGAACCCGAGTACCCCAAAGTTTTCTTAAATTTTTTGCACGTGTTAGTGATGGATTTTACTTGGCAAAAGGCCGATAATCAAGTTTTGATGAGGATAGAACCATTATTCAGTGAAAATTTTATATACAGCAATGAAAGCGGTGAAGAGGTCTGGTATAAGACGGATGCCCAATACCATTATGAGGTCCGTGGAACGACGGCGACGATAGATTGCAGCAAGGAGTTTATGGTGGGCAATTTGGGGTTTAATGCTGCACTTCTCAATGCAAACGAGTTAAATTACGGAGAAGAAGGTTATACAAAAGAAAAGGATAACGGAATTATCATTCAGCAAACGCGTGTAAATTATAACGGATTTGTAAAACGAAACGGGAGCGGCTGGGAAGAGTTGGGGGCATTTGTAGTGGACCAGATATTAGGAAGGCTTCCTTACATTTCCATTATATATGACACAATAACAACTTTGAACGATTTTTGTGGCGCGATAGAAGCGTTCACAGAGCGGATGGAAGAAGTTATATGCAATAATGAGGTAAATATTTTTACGCAGCAATCGCGCGAAGCACAATTACAGGATAATGCTTATCCGACGTTCAGTCGTGCGGTAGGTCTATCGCCGGTAGATGAGGTTTACATAGATGAGGGCGGTTACGCAGAGTGCATTACATTATTAAGCGACACAAACAGCCCAAGCCGTATGATTCAGCAAATGTGTTTTGACATAGTAGAAGTGGACGGGGCTCATATAGAAAAGCTCAATCCTTCAGAAGATGAACAATATGTTGTCTCCTATGAGGAAGATTTGTACGATGAGAATTACATTGATGAAACGTTAAACAATAAATTTTTCTTTAACACGGCAAATTCATACATGTTGCCGAGAGGACAACAGGTTTTTACTTTTGAGCCTTTGATTGAGGGCAGTTACAAAATCTATACGGAAGACAGCAGTTCGACCATCACGATACTTTCAGGAGGAAATATTATTGAAACGGGCATCGGTGAAGTTGTAATTCCTTTGGAAAGAGATGTTTTGTATCACATTCAACTAAACAATGAGGAAAAAACAATAACGCAACTTCATGTCGATACGAATTTTGATGATTTTGAGATCGGCGAAAATGTGTTTTCAATAGAAGCCGGAGAAAGGCTCTTCTTTAATTTGCCAAAGAATGAGCGCCTTTTAGCAATGCAGATGAACAGCGATTCTGTCGAATTAAAAGTTTATTCTCATGAGGGAGTCGAAAAAGAGATTCCGTTGTGGTTAAACGGGGCAACAGAATATGAAATGTATTGTGAAGAGGGTGATGCTTCTATATTGGAGGTTTATAACAAAGGTACACAGGCGATCTCGGATGCACAGATTGCTATTTCAAGGGGTGAAGAATTAAATTTGGACGTCCCTGAAAACATCGACATAACGACAAAGAGGTTCTATTATTTTACACCTGTAATAGAAGGTTATTATAAGATTTTTACCAACAATAACAATATCGGCGGATATTTTCAGGGAGCGACCAAAGAAGGGGAAGGTTATTACTTATATAGTGGACAAGAGTATATAGTTTGTATCACGGCAGAAGCAACGTCGACGGGGAGCATTCAAATACAATTTGATGTTCAAACATTAAATGTCGGGGATTACTATGTCCAAGCGCAAGCCCCGAGGCAATTTTTGAAATTTACACCTGAAATCACGAATGAATATGAGATACAATTACCGGACGGAGTGACTTTTGTTAATTTAATTACGAGTGAAGGGATTCTTTCTATAAATGGCAGTAAATATAAAGCTGTCTTGAATAGTGGCGCAACTTACTACTTTGTTATACAGCACAATTTAGCCGCTGCATTTTCTGTAGCGACAGATTTTATATGCCAGGAAATTATAGTCAATGGAGAGACTAATGTTACGTTAAACGAACAAGGCTTTTGCTTTGTGAAGATAAATTTACCCCAGGAATGCCCTTATATTGTCAATAGTAATTTTGATGCAACTGTCTATAATACGGATTTTGAAATTGTAGATATAGATGAAAGGTCTTTGCCTGCAGGGAACTACTATATTAAATTGACAGGGCAAGCCGGAGAGTCGGGAACTATTAAAGTAGAACACACCGGTATTCAAATGGAGGTAATGGATGATATCTGGGTCAGCGAAACATCGTTCTATAGATATGAACTGACGCAAGGAGAAGAATACATATTATTTACTTACGGGGATGAGGCGGATACTACGCCTAAAAAGGTAGAAATTTTTGACGAAAACGGAAATCTGATTGCTTCTTCGGATGAAAATATAGCAACAATAAACTTTATTGCGTCGTCTGAGGACATTTTGGTTAAAGTGACAGTACAAGTGTCTCATCCGATAGGAATGAGTGTAATTTATGCGGATGAAACGAAAATACCGGCTGATTTCGTCAAAAGTATTATACCTTACACAGAGAAAATAATTACGTCCTCTAATGGGGATGAAACTGCTTTGGTGAAAATTCCTGAAGGATCTTACTACTTATACGTATCAAAAAGAGCAAATGCTACGGTTACAGTACAAGCAGTAAGTCAGACGGGGATTGAGTTTGTAGAACAAGTGCATGAAGGCAGCCGGTTAATCTATAAGATTAGTTCGGACCAAGAGTTCCTTGCTTTGTTCGTTGGCAAGGGGAATTTGGATGTTACAGCGATTTTGCTTGAACAAGATTTTTCTCCAAGTATAAAAATTAAGGACGAATCCGGTAATTATACGAATACATGGGTTCGTGGATATAATTATGCTGTAGAATTTGTCGACGACAATAAATCTATAGCTATGGGAGATCTTGTTTCAATATCTGTTTTTGTTGATGACAAAAAAGTAGACCCTATAGGGGATTATTATAATGTTTATACTGCGGATGAGGTCGATGTCCATGTTTGGTTTTTGGGGGCATATTATAAGAAAACATACGAGGTCCTGCCTATAGAATTAAATTTTGAATACAGTTACTCTGTATACCCTGCAAGTGCTGAAGGTGAAGAATTTGATTATAGGGCAGGAACTAATTATCTATCATGTATAGTTAGTGTCCTTTATCCAGAGGGTACTCCCGTAGACGGAAATGGTTTTATTTTGAGTAAAATAACAGTAAATGTTAACCAATCTCCTATAGCGGAGAATTATTTATCAAAGAGCCTGACGGAAGGAGTGGCTTATGTAAATTTGGAAAATTATAGGAAAGAGAAAGGGTTTGATATCGTCGCCACGTTTGAATTTCAATCTGAATGGGACACAACTATTACATATCAGATTGAAGGGCAAAGCAGGTGGGATTATGAAGTCCGTTCTATAGATGCCGAAAAATTATTTACAAAAACTGTTGTGGAAGAAGATGAAGCTAAAGAAAAGCTTTTGAGTGAAGTATATCTTGAATTTACTACGACTTCATCCAATATATTCAAAGAAATAACAATTCCGTCTCATATTCAGATGATGGTGATCGCAGGAGAAAATAATCGTTATGCGAATGTGAACTTTGTGATTGCCGAAAGGCAGTCTCCTCTGCGTATAGTTTTTGTCAATTTTTATTGGTATTATAGAGAGGAAGGTATAAGTTACTCGGGAAATGAAAGGATAATTTTTGATGTAAACGGGCATTGCGAAATGCGCGGGACATATAACGTGTATAGTACAGCTATAAATATACCCGTTCTTACGATTTTAGGCAATCAAAGTAATGATGCTTTTATATTAAAAGCGGCGGCAGGCTCGGACGCTCCTCTTGTAGTCAACGAGGGAGACGCCTCATCTGGCGATTATGGCATAAGAACGACCAATATCGTATTGGATATAAAATCACTTGAAATTTATGCAGGAGCAGGTGGTCAGGGTTGTACTGTAAGAAGGAATGAGTCGGGAACAGGTAATGGGCAGGACGGAGGTAAAGGCGGTAACGGCGGAATAGCTTTATTTCTTTCGTATGAACATTCAATCAATGTTTCAGAGATATCCAATATTAAATTAGTTGGCGGCGATGGAGGCGACGGCGGGGATGGACATAATGGTAAAAACGGAGGCGAGCAATTGTGGCTTGAACCAGGAGCCAATCCTAACGCTAATAAAGGCGGCCGGGGAGGAGACGGCGGCGACGGAGGCATCGGCGGTAGTGGCTGTAATATGAGCTTATCTTTTTCCAATATAACCATTATTGATGGTCAATATGGTAATGGAGGAGACGGAGGTAATGGCGGTATCGGCGGTATTTTTCTCGACACTAACCAAAGAAGAGGCTATGGTAACGGTGGCGCGGGCGGAACTGGCGGTTACGGTTATATAGGCGGAAATGGCGGTAATGGTGGATTAAGCGGGGAAGCTAACAATGATAAGTTGGGACCGAGTTACGGCGGAGCCGGTGGTAATGGTGGTGAAGGCATTTATGAAGGAGGTCACGGAGGTGTAGGTGGCAATGGACAGACAACTTATGAATATGGCCCTGGCGGTTATGGCGGCCGAGGCGGCGACGGCGGAGATGGCGGCTCTTACGGCGGAGACGGCGGCACTGGTGGCAATGGCGGTAATGGCCTTTCAGCCGAAATGCCAGGCGTTTTAACCGGAATAGGCACCGGTGGCCGCGGCGGTCAGGGTGGCAACGGCGGCGATGGCTCCATAAAAGACGGCAATGGAGGAGATGGTGGTAATGGCGGAATCGGCGGAACCGGTTATAACGGTGGCAACGGTGGTGCCGGTGGTAATGGATTTATAGGTGGCGAAGGCGGAGATGGCGGTAACGGCGGTAAAGGATATGACGATACTTCAAGCGGAGGGAAACCGACGGAAGGCGGAGATGGCGGTCATGGTGGCAAAGGCGGCTATAGTTATGGCGAAAATTGTTATGAAAAGCCTGGCAATGGCGGCAACGGCGGTGATGGCGGTAATCCGGGAGCTATCGGTGGAGGTTGTCCTGGCGGCAACGGTGGTGATGGTTACATAGGAGGCAATGGCGGTAATGGTTCCAGTGCTAACGTAGTATTTGCTGCTGGCGGTAATGGCGGTAACGGCGGTAAAGGATATGGCGGTTCAGCGGGGAAGGGTGGCACTGGAGGTAATGGTATTTGGAATTCTAACGGGGCCGATGGAGAAAAAGGTGCCTTTGAATTTAGTTATCAAGAATATCCCCATTGATAAATATTCTTCAATCCAACAAATCCATAGTAAAGGAGGCACCTTGCGTTAAGGTGCCTCCCGGAGATAGGCGTGTGCGGAAAATAAACTTTGAAGGAGATTTTATGAGAAAGTTTTTGACGATATTATTGGCAGTATTGACGCTGTTTAGCTTGGCAGGGTGTATGACGACAGAAAGCGGCAGGCTGCCGGTATATGAGTGGGGCTATTACAGATATGCTGCGGATGAGAAACACGGCTGGGCATACATAGTCGGGCTTACGGAGGAGGGCAAAGAACAGACAGAGCTGATCATCCCCGAAAAGATAGGGGAGTATCGGGTCAGCGGAATAGGATATTCCTATTCTTTGCCTCTTTTCGGGTATGAAAATGTGGGGGAGTTTTACAGCGAAAAAGCAGAGAAAATTTATTTTCCTTTTGAATATAAAGTTTCAGTTTGGTCTTATGTACAGGGCTCGAATCCTAATGCTTATACGGTGAAATGGTATATATCGGATTGCGAACCATATTTGATAGGAGGAGCTGGCGCTATTTACGGTTATAGGTTATATGAGGCAAAACATCGTTCCAATATTAGAAATGATCAATGTCGCGTAGCGAATGTGACCTATCTTTACAATTATGTAGGTTGCCCGAACGGCGGGGAATACTGGGTGGACAGCTATGATGCGAGCCCGATCAGCTTTATACCGCCGGAGCCGGAGCGGGAAGAATACAGGTTCTGCGGCTGGTATAAAGAGCCGGAGTGCATCAATGCCTGGGACTTTGAGAAAGACGTAACGGGCGAGGAACTCGTGATTAGCCGAGACAACCAGTATACAGAGTACGAAGGCATTTACCTTTATGCCAAGTGGGAGAGATAAAATAATCTGTCTGCCAAACCCCAATAATAAAGATTTATTGTCGGCGGGCAAACAGTTTGAACATAGAAGAAATACGAAAAGGGGTAAAGAAAATGAAAAAAGTATCAAAAGCAATGGCAATCACGGCAATATTCTTTATTGCTACCTTATTGATCGCAGTGCTGTATGTACCGCTCAACAGTATTATTGCACACGCTTCACAGCAGTATGATGCGGCCTTTTTTGAACAAGGCAACACATATAAAGTAAAGCAGATGCAAACTAAAAAGATACGAGAAGAATATGGGGACGGAAGCAGCGAAGAATTTGAATACCAGCTTCCGGAATATGATATGGAAAACAAGACGGGAGCAGAGGTATCAGACGGTGCACCGCAGGTCACTTTTTTGACGCACGGATTAGGGGGCAATGCTACACATTGGAGCAATATTTTAGAAGAAAAGATCCATGAAGACGGCAGTAAGACAAAAACACCTGCTTTCGCTCCGACATCGGGCTCTATTATAGATTTAATACAGCAGAAGGCTGAATGTAATATTTATGTAGCTCATTTTGGGGATGATTATACAAATATGCAACTATATCATGTTCCAAAAAACGATTATTCCTTAGTAGAAGACGCTAAAATAGATCATATAACAGACAACACAAAACATTCAATCGTGATATTTGAAGCGGATCGTCCGGTTCAGGTAAACGATTATGTTTATGCACAGTTCAATATTATGGTCACGAAAGTAGTATCCGATTTGCGCGCGTTGGACGAGGAAGGAAAGCTGCCCCGTATCAATCTTATCGGGCATTCTCGGGGTGGACTCACTAATCTGCAGTATGCTATGGATCATCCGGAATTGGTAGATTCGGTTTTTTCGCTGGGAACTCCCTATATAGGCAGTACAAGTGCGTCCTTCGATAGGGGGATATTGGGAGGAGAATTTTCTGGCGGTCCGGGGGAAGATGATATTGTAAATCCTGAAACGTACCTCACCTATTTGAACAGGTGGAATAATAATTATGAGACGCTGTATTCTGATATAAAGGTACATGCAATGGGCGGGTACGAGTCATTTCCCATGCTTTTATATCAACTATTATATCATGCAAATGAACAAAAGGGGCAACCGGTCAGTGATGAAGAAATAAAAGAATCAAGTAAAATGTTTGCGTTTGGGCTTATGCCCCTACTGAATTCTATTGAAGTAATAGATAAAGCAAGTATTCTTCCGCTCGTGAGAAATGTTCTCCTTCCTTTTACTAATGACTCAAAGTATGTGGACGGGATAGCGTCGTTGATTACTTTATTCTGTAATGAGGTAGAATTTAATCTATCTTTTTTAACCTATGACGTGTTGAATGATATACTTGTCGATCTTCCTTCACAACTTGGCTTGGACGGTCAGACAGATCTTGCTTATAAAGGGTTTAATCGGTATGCCAAAAGGTTTTGGTTAGACGGTGATTATGATTTGTCAAAGGTCAGCCAATTTAATTATCGAGTGACGCATAATCTTGAAACGAGAGACACAGAAATGCTGTCATACATAATAAAAAATATAGATGTTACTTATCAAAAAGGGAACTCTCCGTATTTGACGGCATATGTAAATTCAGACAATTCAGAGGAAACAGGTGCAGCCGAACAAGGAGCGAAAGAAGTAAGTATTATCGGATATATCGGCAAAAACGTAAGCGGCACGCTGACTATCCCTGAAACTGTTTATTGTGACGACGGGGATCCCATGACCGATGATGAATGTACGGTCGTTGCGATCGGAAATAATGCATTTGCCAATGATATGCACGGGGAGACGGGAATACAGAAAGTAATCATTCCGAAAACGGTTGAAGTTATTGGATCGGGAGCCTTCTATAACAATAACAGCCTTACAGAAATCGACATTGCAGATGGCTCTGCCTTGACAGAAATCGGAGAATGTGCCTTTTCGTATATTCCGAATTTGACAAGTTTTGAAATCCCGGCCAATGTACTTACCATCGGGGAAAGAGCGTTCATCGGGAGCGGGATTACGTCATTTACGACAGGACAAGATTCTTATTTTACATGGCGAGACAATTTGTTGGTCAACGAAAATGTTACAGACGTATCTAACAAAATAGCTATATATGCTGACCCTACAGTATCAAATATAACGATACCGAGCGATGTAAAAACACTTGCACCGTATCTTTTTTATGGTTATAAGAACTTGCAGTCGGTTAATCTTAATCAAGTAAAATATATCGGGTACGAAGCATTTGCACAAAGTGGAGTAAATACCTTTACTAATGCCGGAAATGTAGAAGAGGCCGATATAAGCGCGGTATCTGGAACCCCCTGGTTGGACAGCCAAAGCGGAGATACCGTGACTTTAGGGAAAGTATTGCTTCAATATAAAGGGGAAGAAACACAAGTGGTCATTCCGGAAGGGGTGGCTCGTATAGGAGCGGGCGCCTTTATCAGTGAGACAATAGAGTCGGTCATTTTCCCTACGACAATGGATATAATCGGCCGCAATACATTCAGCGGATGTCAGAATCTTGAATGGGTATTATTTACTTCTTCGCTTCCTCCGATTTTGGATGGAGAGTGTTTTGAAGAGGATGTAACACTGTACGTGAAGCAAACCTCTTTGCCTGCGTATGAAGGGAGTATATACTTCAAAAATTTGAAAAATCCGCTTCAGACGAAAGAAGTAACAGTAACCTTTAAGGACAAGAATGGTGCGACGATAGGCACAACAACAGAAACCTATTATTCCACGTTTGATGCGTATGTTACGCCGCCGGCTGTTACGGGATATGACTTTATCTGCTGGCTTGATGAAGAGGGGAATGAAGTATATAACAATAATATATTCAGTTATTTTAATGACGTAACGCTGACTGCTCACTATGAGAAGTCAAGATACAGCATTACCTTCAACGATGGCGATAACAGCGAGACTCTGGATGTTGAGTACGGCTCTGAAGTCGATATAGCAAAGCCAACGAAAAATGGATATATATTCAACGGTTGGTATGATGCGCCGGAAGGGGGCAATCTTATCATTACGGGGGAAGGCATATGCGTATGGGAGGCGATGGATGAAGTAGAAGTACTTTATGCTCAATACTCTCCGATAACATATATGCTTTCATATGTCACCGATAAGGGTACATTCCTCGGCGGCACGCCCACGGCGTTTACAGCTGAGGATCCAATAACTACAGCAGAGATAGCGGAGATTCGAGAATTCGGCTATATATTTAACGGATGGACATACGAGAATCAGGAGTTTGTATCAACCTACGGTATTTATGAGAATATAAGCATACAGGCGAACTGGCTGGGAACAAAAGAGATCGTCAATTCAGCCACGTCGAAAACTATCAATAATGAATATATAATAATTGATATGAGCAATGCTTCTCAAACAGGCCAGTATTCATTTACAGTCGCGTCAAACGTAAAATATCTGACGTTTATCGGTAAGTCAACAAGGATATTCTCGGATATGAGAATAGTTGTTTCGACACGGAGCTCTGCATTAGTATTGGGCTTCAGCGACATGAGATTTCATCCGGCAGATAGTGCAGTCGGAAGCGGAATAGACGCAATCAGGGCACGTTCCAATTTTGATTTGTACCTCGTATTTGAAGGAAGAGTAGAAATAACGGGTGGAAGAGGTGCAGACGGAATGGGCTTTCATACTTATGGCGGGCAAGCAGTTAATAATCAAGAAGGTTCTACCGGCAGAGACGGCTTAAACGGCTCTGTCGGGGGCGACGGCATTGATGCTTGGAGGCTATATCTTACGCAATATGATACAGATTCTGCTATCTTCATCGCAGGCGGCCGCGGTGGAAACGGTGGGCGCGGGCAGGATGGCCAGCAAGGTTCGGATGGCGTTCAAATACCAAACGGCAGCTTTTTATCGCCCCGTAAAGGTGACAGCGGCGCAAGAGGTGGAAACGGTGGCGACGGCGGAACCGGCGGGAATGGCGGATACGGCATCCGTTTACAAGAACTTTACGGCTTAAAAGTGACAGAAGCAACTGATTTTACGATCAAAGGCGGAGCCGGAGGCACCGGCGGGAATGGCGGTATCGGTGGTGGAGGCGGTGACGGCACTGATGATGAAAGCAACAATATGTTCACGGGTGTAGGTGATCCCGGGGATGGCGGAGACGGCGGTACAGGAGGCTGTGGCGGAGACGGCGGAGAGGGTTCCAAAGGAACAAATGCTTTGCAAGTTCTGACCTATGGCGGAAGCGGCGGAATTTATGGCTCCGGTGGTTCTGGTGGAAAAGCCGGGAAGGGAGGTCTTGCCGGATTTAACGGAGATGATGGAGAAAACGGACTTAATGGAAGAATAGGATCTCAAGGATCTATCGGAAAGAGCGGGCAGACAGGCGTAAATACGCTACAGGAAGATGGAAGTATTGTTACCTTGCCGTATGTCTACGATAAAGAAGCAATGGAACAAATTTTCGGGTGAAAGGTGCAGGGCAAAAGAAGTCTGGCTTTCAATTTGAACATTGGAAGCCAGACCGAATAAAAAGATATCAGGAGGCTATATGAAAAAATTAACATTATTTTTGGCGGTTGCTGTTTTAATGAGCACATTTTTTACTCTGTTCAGCGGTTGTGCAACGGAGCAGGTGGATGAAGAGGATATGAGCCGTTGGATCGTGCGGTTCACGAGCCCATATA
>ERZ1643251.4627-NODE-4627-length-11816-cov-10.358728_pt1 | contig 11816 bp, 10 predicted proteins | sample MGYA00579261_ERZ1643251 | MGnify/ENA primary metagenome ERZ1643251 (study PRJEB29033, sample SAMEA4952267) | chicken gut metagenome | biome: Broiler Chicken; feature: Gastrointestinal Tract; material: Caecum | place: Ireland | collected 2018 | study: Broiler... | reverse complement strand
GATTGGCTCCATGACACATTCCTGTGCGATTTCGATGTCTGATTTGAATCCCATAGTTCAACATCCTCCTTAAAAATAATGATTTCTCTCGCCCCTTTTTCAACTCTTTTACGGTTGAAAAAAGGGCAACATTTGTTACTCGCAAATGCTGCCCAGACGGTCGGCTTTCATTATAATTCTGATTCCCCTGTGGTACTCCACATTTATCCGTCAGTAATCAGAATCTTGTTTTTTGGTAAGCTCTATTTCTTACCCTGGCTTTAATTTATCACAATCACTGGCAGTTGTCAACGAATATTTTGAAGTTTGTGATTTTTTTACCAATATTTTTTGTATTCTTTACACAATTTAACGAAGACTATTTTTCTCCATTTTAGATATACTTAACAATTTTAGTTGGTTTTACTTGTTAATAAATGCTTCAACCTCTGCTCTCTCAGGCATTACCCGCAGGGCACCTTTTTTGGTGGTCACGATAGAAGAAGCTCCATTGGCAAACCGGAGCATTTCCTGAAGATTTTCCTCTGTCAGCCCCTGGATCCCATGCTCCAGCACATAGTTCAGGGCACAGGCGCCGAAAGTATCTCCCGCTCCTGTGGTTTCTATGGTTTTTTCCTGGATAAAAGGTGCCTGGAACACTTCCTTTCCCTCATGGAAAGCCATGCTCCCTTCCTTTCCCATAGTCACATTCATCAGCTTCAGGTTCGGATATTTTTCCAGCAGTATATGGGCGCCTTCTTTAATATCTTTTGTACCGGTCATAAATTCCAGCTCTTCTTCAGAAATTTTCAGAAGATCACACTGAGATAATCCATAGCTGATCTGCTCCTTTGCTTCTTCCATGGTCTTCCAAAGAGGAGGACGGAGATTAGGGTCAAAAGAGATGAGAAGCCCTGCCTTCTTGGCAACGTCAATGGCTTTTCTGGTGGCCTTTCTTACTCCCTCGTGGGTCATAGACAAAGTTCCATAGTGGAAGGCTCTGGCAGAGGCGATATACTCCTCATCGATCTGATCTTCATTTAACATCATATCGGCTCCAGGGTTTCTGTAGAAAGCGAAATCCCGGTCTCCGTCTTCAAAAGTATGAACAAAGGCCAGGGTAGTATGTACCTCCGGATCCTCATACAGATGGCTGGTATCAATATTCTGTTCTTCCAGAGCTGCTCTTAAAGAAACACCGAACTGATCTTTTCCCACAACTCCCAGGAAGGAAGTTTTCTTTCCCAATTTATTCAGCATTGCAAGAACATTACAGGGCGCTCCTCCGGGATTGGCCTCAAAGATCGGATTGCCCTGACCGCTGACGCCGTTTTCTGTAAAATCGATCAGCAGTTCCCCAAGTGCGATAACATCAAATTTTTTACTCATAATCTTAGCTCCTTGATTGATTTATTCCTGCGGGCAGCCAGCCAAGCGTACATACCTGCATGTCCATTTGGCGACTGCCGCAAAGGTCTTTGACTGCCATAAATTATAGTTTTTTTTTCCTGTTTTCGCAAGCTTTATCGGAAATCTTCCTTTATTATAGCAATTATTTCTCAGATTTTTTCATATTATACTGGCAGACGGAAACTTCTGCTTCTCCTCTGGCTTCAAAAGCGATCCCCTCTGCTTCCAGCCCTGTGTAGATCAAAGAGGACATTGCCTTTTCACCGTCATTAACAAAAATCTCCACAGAATATTTATCTACCAGGATCCGCAGTTTAAGTTTTCCTTCTTTTTCCTCTACTGTCATTTCCCTGGTATGTATCCTGTCTCTCCTGTCTCCGCAGTATCTTCTGTCAAAAGTAAGGATGCCTTCTCTTCTGTCATAGATAACAGCGGTATAATGCTTTTCATCCATTGCCAGATAAATTTTGAACTTGTCATAATCTTCCCCCTGAATCTCCACAGTAAGGTCCATCTGACGTCCCCGGATTCCTTCCAATGACTGTTTTTCCCGGATTTTTACACCTTCATGCTGTATCTTTCCAGTACGGTACTGTTCCAGCTCCCGGACAGGATTCTGATAAAGTCTTCCTTCTTTTACCTGAAGTTCTCTGGGCATAGTCATCATGCCGCCCCATGCTAAATGCTCAGGAGAAAGGTGGTTGTCCCAGGACTGGAACCAGGCGATCATAACTCTTCTCCCATCTGGAGTAAGGGTAGTCTGCGGAGCATAAAAGTCCAAGCCATAATCAATTGCATGGATTTGCTCCCGATGGAGGATAAAATCCTCTCTGCTGCAGTTTCCTATGATGCAGAGAGTTCCGTTCCCACTGTGAAATTCCAAGCCTTCTGCCTCCATATCCTGAGGGGAAGTCAGCAGGACAGCCTTGTCATCAAGAAAGAAAAAGTCCGGACATTCCCACATTTTTCCATATTGATTTTCACATTTATCCAGGATACTTACCAAGCTCCAGTTCCGCAGATCCTTGGATGAATATACCGGTATCTGACCGCTGCCGTCTTTGCTCCTGCTTCCTATAACAGCATAGAAGGTATCTCCATCCTGCCAGATCTTAGGATCCCGGAAATCTTCCAGACTGCTTCCCTCAGGAAGCCCATCAGGATAGATTACCGGATTGTCTTCTGTTTTCCGATAGTCCACTCCGTCTCCTATAGCCAGACACTGGGTCTGCCGGATCTGCTTTCCATCTTCTGTCTCTTTTTCCTCTACACCTGTATACAACAATACATGCTGTCCTTTATACTCCAGGGCGCTTCCGGAAAAGCAGCCTGCGTGATCATAGTCTTTATCCGGTGCCAGAGCTGCCGGCATATTTTTCCAATTTACTAAATCCTTAGATACACTGTGTCCCCAATGCATAGGTCCCCAGGCTTTTGCATAAGGATAGTATTGATAAAAAAGATGGTATTCTCCTTTATATACGGAAAATCCGTTGGGGTCATTGATCCACCCGATAGGTGCGCATACATGGAAAGAAGGTTTCTGCCGGTTTACTTCTTCTGTTATATTTTTTTGTTCATATTCTCTTGCCTTTTTTAAAGCTTCGCTGACTTCTATTCTGCTTTCCATACTCATATTCTGCTTTTCCTCCTATATTGCCCTATATTCTTTTCAGGACTGAGTATCCTGCGTGGCTGCTGTATTTTCCTGGGTCAGAGACTCCTGGTACTGGTCAAAATACTTCTGTTTGATGGCCAGATAGTCTGACAGGCCATAGTCTTCCATCTTTTCCAGATAGCTGTCCCATTCTTCTTCAATACCGCCGTTCAGTATCCAGTCGGCCTTTTTCTGTTCTGCGTATTTTTTAATATCTGTATCATACTGTGATACTTTATTCGTATCATCAATACTCATAAATACATTTGGATATACATACTGGCTGTGCATATCATCCAGATAAGTTGCATGCATGTTATCAAGACGCCATTTGGCATCATCCGGCTGAGTCACATACACATCATAATAGTCGTTCAGTACTGCCAGAGGACCGTTTACAGACTGGGATTCCCGGACTTCTACCGGAGAGTTGTCCCCCAGATCTTCATGTTTTAACATTTCCCCGCCTTCAGCATTTGTACTCATTTCAAAGATGTTTGGCTTGCCTTCTTCACCGTAGGTTCCCCAGTTATTCTGCACAGACTGGAGCGGCGCATACATCTGATCGATCCAGGCTGCTGCCAAAGCTGTATCCCTGCAGCTGGTCGTCAGTACACACCGGCCTCTTTCAAAACCGCTGGTCTCGCTGTTGTTCTGTCTGGTAATGTTTACCAGTCCATCAGGACCTGCCAGAGCCGGGAGCATTACATAATCATCATAGTTATCGATGTTTGCGATATCCCAGGTAAAGCAAAGGCCATATCTGTGATTTTTACCTTTTGCCACATAGGTAGACCATTCCTGGGTAAAGGCTTCAGGGTCAACAAGATCTTCTTCCACCAGTTTGTGAAGCCATTCAATTCCCTCTTTATAACCTTCCTGAACGGTTGTATAGATAACTTCGCCTTCATCTGTCACTGCAAAATGATCTGCGGTATCTCCATATCCTTCTCCAAAGCCGTTGATCAGGATAGCCGGATCCTGGTCGCCGTTATTGATGATAAAGGACATGGGGATCACATCGCCTTCTACTCCACATTCTTCCTGGATCTTGTCTGCATTGTCTCTGAAAGCGATGAGTACCTGCTCCAGTTCATCTACAGTAGTAGGCACGTCCAGTCCCAGACAATCCAGCCACTTCTTGTTGATATACGGGATATCGCCGATAGCCTGGATGGCCTCCTTTCCCTCGCCCAGCTGTTCGATCCAGGGGAAGGAATAAATATGGCCGTCAGGAGCGGTACACATGGTCCGGTATTCCGGATACTTTTCAAAAACCGCCTGAAGATTCGGCATATACTTGTCTATGAGATTTTCCAGAGGAATGATGATCCCCTGTTTTGCATACCGGAGCAAGTCATAATCACTCATGCCGGCATTAAAAAGTCCGTCAGGAAGATTTCCAAACTGAGCCAGTGCCAGGTTCTTTTTGTCTGCAAACTGGTCTGCTACAAAACAGGTCCAGTCTATATGTACATTCGTCTGTTCCTCCAGCCGTTTAAAGATCATTCTCTCATTTGGGTCCTGGGTGCTGGTAGCCGGCGCACTGGTGATAAAAGAAAGTTCTGCCTGTTCTTTAAGTGGAAAGGTCACTTCGCTGACCGGTGTGTCCGGATCCACATCGGCAGCCTGATGACCGCCGCCTCCGCAGCCCGCCAGAGAAAGTACAGAGACTGCGGAAATACATAATGCCGCTAGTTTTCTTATTTTTTTATTCATCATTTCATATCCCTCCATCAACCTTTTACAGAACCAACCATAATGCCGCTGTCGAAATACTTCTGGAAGAAGGGATACATAACCAGCAGCGGAAGGCTGGATACTACAATAGTAGCATATTTCAAAAGTTCTGCAACCTTTGCCATTTCTGCGGTACTCTGGATATCCGCGATCATACCAGGCTGCGGTGTATTCTGCACCAGGATAGAACGAAGCACCAGCTGAAGAGGCTGAAGATTAGCATCATTTAAGTAAATCATTGCGTCAAAGTAACTGTTCCACATTCCTACAAAGGAATACAGGGCCAGTACGGCGATGATCGGTTTGCATACCGGCATCAATATTTTAAAGAAATGCTGGACCTCATTGGCGCCGTCGATAGCGGAAGCCTCTCTCAACTCTTTTGGTGTAGACTGATAATAAGTCCGGGCCAGGATCAGGTTCCATACGTTTACCGCTCCCGGAAGGAGAATGGCCCATATGGTGTTTACCATATGCAGCTGATTGATCAGGATAAAGGTAGGGATCATACCACCGTTAAAGAACATGGTGATAACAAAGATCACATTAAAGAATCCTCTTCCTACGAATTCCTTCTTTGACATGGGATAAGCAGCCAGCAGAGTAATAAATACAGAGATTAAAGTAAATGCCGCTGAGTAAAAAAGAGAATTGGCAAAGCCTCTCCAGATCATGTCATTTTCCAGAACACGGCGGTAAGCGTCAATGGTCCAGTCTTTGAAATTAAAGCTGATCCCCTGGTTATTCAGTACATTGGGATCCATAAAGGAAGCAATGACTACATATACAAGAGGAATCGCAATTGCCAGAACAAACACCCCCAGCAAAGTATAGCCTATACCCAGGATTACCTTATCCGAGGTTCCCAGTTTAATTTTAATACGGTTTTCCATTTTCACCCCTCCTACAGTCCTTCGCCTTCATTAAGCCTGGACACAACAAAGTTTACAATAATCAGCAGAATTACGTTGATCACTGAGTTAAAAAGTCCCACTGCAGTTGAATATCCGTAATCTCCGTTTAACAGACCGATACGATATACATAGGTAGAAAGAATCTCAGAAGCAGGAAGGTTCATATCTGTCTGCAGTGCATAGGCCTTTTCAAATCCGATACTCATAATGTTTCCGGCCTGAAGGATAAACTGGATCACGATGATGTTTTTGATTGCCGGCAGTTCCACATACCAGATCTGCTGAAGGATATTAGCGCCGTCTACAATGGCCGCCTCTTCCAGATCCTTGCTGGCATTGGATAAAGCTGCGGTATACATGATCGAGGACCATCCTGCCGCCTGCCAGATACCGCTGGCAATGTAGATCGTTCTGAAAGCGGAGGGCATGGTCATCCAGTTCGTATCGATCCCAAGGACCTGGTTGATAGGTCCCACCGGCGAGAGGAACATCCTCACCATACCACAAAGTACGATAACAGAAATAAAATTCGGCGCGTAGATTAAAAGCTGGATTTTCTTCTGTATCCCTTTTCTCCGGATCCTGTTCAGCAGAAGCGCCAGGATAATGGGTATGGGGAATCCCCATAAAAGACCGTATACGCTTAACTTCAGGGTATTCATCAGATAACTCATAAAGTCCGGGGAAGATAAAAATCTCCGGAAGTATTCCAGGCCCACCCAGGGGCTTCCGATAACGCCGTCGATAACATTGTAGTCCTCAAATGCGATCAATACTCCGCCCATAGGGAAGTATTTGAAAATAATTGTGAGCAGCAGCGCGGGTAACAAAAAAATCAGGTATAACTGCCAGTTTTTCTTTACATACTTCAGTTTTCCTGACATCTTTTCGCCAAATGTCTGCTGCGGCTTTCTATAAGTCTGTGCCTTCATAAAAAGCTCTCCTTTCTTTTCCTGCTCCTTTGTTTTTTGTAATATGAAACGTTTCATTTTTTGTGATTTAACTATAGTCTTTCTCTCTTTTTAAGTCAATACTTTCCCGATAATTTTTAGATATTCAGTACATATTTACAGTTTTTATACTTGTTTTTTGTCTATTTTTTATTTTGTAACGTTTCATATAATAGCGTATACTAAAATCAGCTTATTATAATACATTTATTATAGAAAAGGAGGAGATGAATCTTGACCCCTTCTCACACACCTACTATGAAAGATGTTGCCGCCCGGGCCGGCGTATCCCTGGGAACAGTTTCTAAAGTGATCAACCATATAACCGTAGGAAAAAAAAACAGAGAAAAAGTAGAAAAGGCCATTAAAGAACTGGGATATGAAGTAAATACTTACGCCAGAGGGCTGAAGACCCAGGAGACAAAACTGATCACCCTGATCGTCCCGGATACCATGAACCCGTTTTTTGCCGCCTTTACTCAATATGTAGAAAAAAACCTTTATGAGCATGGCTATAAATTGATCCTCTGCTGTGCCAACGGCATACCGGAAAAAGAAATCGGCTATCTGAATCTGGCCTCTCAAAGTAAAACGGACGGAATCATCGCTCTGACTTATACCGACGTGAGCAACGCCATACCCACCAGGATCCCTCTTGTCTCCTTTGACCGCTACTTTGAAAACCATGATGTGCCCATGATCGCCTCCGATAACTTCCAGGGCGGCTATGCCGGCACAAAGAAGCTGTTGGAACTAGGCTGTCATCACCCGGTATTTATTCGTTTTCGCTCGAAATTTCCAGGTGAAGCAGATAAAAGAATGGAGGGATATCTCAGCGCCTGCCAGGAACTGGGGATCCAGCCCGATTATCTGGATCAGATAGATGCCATAGAGGAAAGAAGGGCCCTGGAGAACTTCATTCAGGAACATACCGACTCCCATGGTGCCTTAACCTTTGACGGTGTCTTTGCAAATACGGACCGTCATGCATATCTGGTCATGAAGATCTTAAAGGAACGGGGATTCCGGATTCCGGAAGACGTGCAGATTCTGGGCTTTGACGGAATACGTAAATACGGCATTGACGAAAGCTCCCTTTTCGTCTCCTCCATGTGTCAGCCTATAGAGGAACTGGCCAGGCTTTGTGTGGAGACACTGCTGAAGAAAAGACAGGGAACGGTAGTTCCTACTCTTTCTCTTCTTCCTGTCACTTATGGTTATGGAGGTACCACCCGGAGAGAATCTTAAAGATCTGTTCCTGACTTTTCAAGAACCGAAAGCTGAAAAATTTCAGTTTCCGGTTCTTTTTATGCAAAAATTAAGAATTTCTTTCGGATTCCATGGAAGAATCTTTAATGTATCCATGTTTAAATAGCTACAATTAGAAACTTACTAAGAGGGGGACTATATTTTGTATCTGATCCAATATCTGCCTTATGCCATTACACTTATTTTTATACTGCTGCCGGCAGTGCTTCTGGGCTTTCAGCAGAGAAGCCTGAATTTTTACGGGCTTTCCGGCTCTTTTCTGATCCTGCTCATCGTCTTCGGCTCCAGGCCCCTGCAGCTTTTTTATCTTCTTGGTTCCTTTCTCTGGTCCATACTGCTGATTAAAACCGCTATATTGTGGAGGGAAAAGCAGTTTTTCAGCACCTGGGGCTTTCCCCTCTTTCTTCTGCTCTCCCTTTTTCCCATGATCCTGAAAAATTTTGTTCTTATCCAGGGAAAACATCTTCCCCTATATGCAGCAACGGCCTGTTTTTCCCTGAAGACCATCCAGGTCCTTGCACATATATATAAAGGCCGGATACAGGAATATCCTGCAGGGGAATGTGCCGGATATCTTCTTTTCTTTCCCAGTCTTTTCCTGGGGCCTTTAAACAGCAGCAGACAGTTTCACCAAACCTGGGTCCATATACCATCTGTCCCAGCATACCGCCGCCTTCTTGTCAGAGGGCTGAAAGAACTTTTCTGGGGGATCCTTTATCTTCTTTTTATCGCCCATATTCTTTCGCTGCCCCTTCAAAGCCTAGAATCCCGGATACAGGAATCCCCTGTGTTCTGTCAGATTCTCCTCTATGCCTGCTTTTACGGAGCCCGTCTTTTTTTCTATCTGGCTGGTTTTTCAAGAATCGCTGCCGGGTGCTCCTGTCTTCTGGGCACAGAATTAAAGACCAACTTTCAGAAACCCTTTCTCAGCGTCACTATCCGGCAGTTCTGGGACAGATGGCAGATCACTTTTACTGACTGGCTGAAGGAATTTATCTTCTGTCCCCTTTTGAAAAGGTTCAAAAAAAGCAGGCAGTTTTCCTGCCCGCTTCTGCAAAAATGTCTGGGATATCTTCTGACTATGGGTGTATTAGGCGTATTCTACGGAATCACCCCTTCCAGCCTGCTTTTTGCCCTTTACCATGGAGTTGTGCTCTGCCTGTGGGAAGTCTGGGAGACGAAGAGCCACCTTCATGAGAAATGGAAACACCAGCCTGTATACACTTTTTTTACCTGGATCTTTACTATGCTCCTGCTTTTATTCGGGTTCTTTATTCTGTCCGGAATGTTCCTGAAAATCTTATTTCTATGAGGGCTTATCACTATACATCCATTGAAACAAGTCTCTCCCTGCCTCTTTCAGGCCATTGAGCACACCATCAAAGGTCCCTGCCTTGTAGAAATTCAGGACAATGGCCCCTACAGGCACAGCCAGGATCATTCCGATAACGCCGCCGATCCGGTATCCGATATACATAAAGATCAAAGTGACCAGAGGGTTCATGCCGATGGAATCTCCTACCAGCTTTGGCTCTATGATACGGCGCACCAGCTGGGTAGTCAGATATAGGATCACCAGCCCCAGAGCATAACGGATATCTCCTGACACCAGCTTAAACACTGCCCATGGAATCAGAACTGTTCCTGTTCCCAGGAAAGGAAGCATATCCAGAAAAGCTACCAGGATAGCCACCAGAATAGCAAATCTTACTCTCAGTATAAGCATTCCTATGAAAAGGATCACTCCGATAACGGCCATGATCTTAAACTGTGCCTTAAAATATCCTCCAAATACAGCTTTAAAGCTTTCTGCCATCATCCGCCATTTTTCCTGGATAATCTGAGGGGTATGGGCCCGTCCGAATTCCAGGATCCTGTCTCTGTCCGCAATAAAGAAATAGGCAGATAAAATACTGAAAATAATGGATATGAGTATGCTTGGGATATTTCGGGCAAAGGAGCCGGCCTTATCTACCGTCAGCTGGCTGAGTCTTCCAACAGCCTGTCCGGTAATATCTCCTATATCCTGCTGCACTTCTTTCAGGCTTTCCTGTATATTCTCCGGAAGTTCGCTGATGATACTCTCCAGGTTCCTTCCTGCGCTCTGAAAGTCTTCCCTGAAATCGGCATACATTTCCGGCGCCTGGTCCAAAAAGGCTCTGGTCTCTTGCCCTATCCTTACTCCCAGGAAATAGATCGCCGCTATCACCAGAGCAAGAACCCCAATAATGATCAGCATGGAAGTATGCTTTCTAGCCACTTTCAGCCGCCGCTCCAGGATCCTGACAAGGGGATTGGCAATCATAGCGATGATCCAGCCGATAACAAAAGGCAGGAAAAACTGCAGGAAACGTATACCCAGAAAAATTCCCAGGACGATACCTGTCAGCGTTATAAAAAATACCAGTATACTTTTCACATATTTTTTTAATTTCATGAAGCCTGTGGTTCTCTCCCTTTTCTGTCGATTTAAAAAGAGGCCGCTGTCGTTCAGACATAGCCTCCCTCTTTCCGACTTTTTCTAAGTATACCACAAATTAGAGAGTCAGGCGAACATTTATGTTCATTTGACTGCCTTTCTGCTCTTTTGCAGCAGTATACCGGACGGTCGGATTCTTCTGTTTTTATAGTTCGTTCAGGAAGTCAAAGGGTTTCTCATCATGAAGGAAATGCATCAGCATGTAGGAGCACATAATGGCAATATTTTCTTCTTTTAAAATTCTCCTGACTTCCTCTCTGTCTGCCAGAACGACTTCAATCTCTTCGGTGTCTTCCTGAAATTCTCTGGATATCCTGCCCTCCGCCATTCCAAACACAATGGCGCAGGACTCATCGGTAAGACCGATGGTGGTAAAGGCAGGCTTCTCATAGGCAGGATCCACTTCAATGGGAGTAAAGGTAAGCCCGGTCTCCTCTTTCATCTCACGGATCCCGGCTTCTTTGAAATTTTCCTCCGGCTCTACCAGGCCTGCCGGAAATTCATAAATATAGTCGTCAATACTGTATCGATACTGGCGCACCAGCACTACCCGGTCCTGCTTCTCCCCATAAAGGCTGTAAATGATCACTCCGTCAGGGGTGTTTTTTCTTGTCCGAAGCTTCAGCGCTTCCTGATCTTTTGCCCTGGAAGCCACATAATACTTTCCTTTTTTTCCTGTTTTTGACTCTCTGTCCAGCTCGTAGAGATTCACAAAAGGATTCCGGGTCTTCTGGGTAATGCCGTTGATCTTTGCCATACTTATTCTCCTTTTAACAGTACCCGCAGTCTCTTATAGAGAAGCAGGGTAATAAATGAAATCACGATACCTTTTAACAGATTAAAAGGTACCATACAAAGTATAACAAATGAGACCATATTGTCAATGGCCGGATGGATTGCTGTTCCCATGGCAATAAAGCTGTCCATGGGAATCCCCATAAGAGTGCTGTATAACGGGAACATAATAAAAGCATTAGTCAGACAGCCCATAGCCGCCATCAGCAAAGTACCTGCTGCCATTCCTTTCAATGCATTGACTCTTGTCTTTTTCTTTCTGTAAAACAGGCCTGCCGGAACTACAAAGGCACAGCCGATAATAAAATTAGACAGTTCTCCCACGCCCATAGTGGTGGTTCCATGGATCACCAGATTCAGCAGGTTCTTAAGGAGCTCGATAAGCACACCTGCTAAAGGTCCCATTGCAAAAGTTCCCACCAGCACCGGAATCTCAGAGAAATCCATTTTGATAAAAGGCGGTGCAATAAAAGGAATCGGAAATTCAAAAAACATCAGGACTAAGGCGATTGCTCCAAGCATGCCGATCTGCACAGTGGTTCTCAGTTTTGACCGGTTCTGTGTACTTATTTTTCTGTTTACTGCTGCTTCATTGTTCATTTTCATTATCTCCTTTACATGAT
>ERZ1643251.4624-NODE-4624-length-11836-cov-5.138698_pt1 | contig 11836 bp, 13 predicted proteins | sample MGYA00579261_ERZ1643251 | MGnify/ENA primary metagenome ERZ1643251 (study PRJEB29033, sample SAMEA4952267) | chicken gut metagenome | biome: Broiler Chicken; feature: Gastrointestinal Tract; material: Caecum | place: Ireland | collected 2018 | study: Broiler... | reverse complement strand
TCTCAACGATCTCGCGGAGCGGATTGAGGCGCAGGGGAAGTAGGCCCCTGCAACCTTAATGCGAGGAGGGGCTATGCCCCGTCCTCTGCACGCCTCCCCGTGTGGGGGCGCAGCCCCCCAAAAAAACCAGGGTCGCGTAGGGGCCCCCGCCCCTCGCTCTACAAAACGACGTAGAACACTACCGCCAGGAAGTGAAAGAACGTCCCCAACAAAATGAAGACATGAAACAATTCGTGGAAGCCGAAGGTCGGCGAAGGATTCGGCTTCTTGAGGATGTAAAACACCGCCCCAATCGAATAGGAGATGCCGCCCGCAAGCAGCAGGGCAATCGCCCCCGCTGGAATCAGCTCCAGCGCATTCCAGTCAAAAACGATGGCCCAGCCCATCAAAAGATAAAACCCCGTGTACAGCGCCCGTGGGGCGTTCATCCAGCAAAGCTTGACGAGGATGCCGCACAGCGCCACCGCCCACACCCCACAGACAAACAGGATGCCGTGCATCCCCTCCATGAACTTGAGGCAGATGGGGGTGTAGGAGCCCGCAATCAGCACGTAGATCATTGCGTGGTCCAGCTTGCGCAGGTACTCCTGCTTAAAAACGGGGCCGTTGTAGTAGTGATATATCGAGCTTGCACTGTACAAGGCCAGCATCGACCCGCCAAAGGCCAGGATGGAAACCAGCATCCGCACCGAAAAATCTCCGGTCACGTTATTCAAAATCACCAAAAAGACGGTGCCGACAGCGGCAAAGATCACCCCTAAAAAGTGGGTGTAGCTGCTCATTGGTTCGCGCGCGTTTTTAAAAAAACTATACATAATCATCCTCCTTACATAAAGTAGTTTTAAAAACTACTTTATGTAATCTATGATAACAAATACAGAGGAGTTTTTCAAGATGTCTTGCGAAATGTTCAAAAATAATATAAAATAGAAAACAAGATATTCCCTTAAGGGGCAGGCCGGGAGGTTGCAAGATGGAAATTGAAAAAACACAGCTGGAACAGATCATTGCCCAGGCGGCAAATCCGGACCGGTTGGAGCCGGACCAGATTCCGGAGCTGGATCTCTACATCGACCAGATCCTGATGCTGTTCGAGGACAAGCTGGGGGACAACCGCCGGCACGAAAAGGACAAAATCCTGACCAAATCGATGGTCAACAACTACAGCAAGGAGCGGATGATCCGCCCGATGCGCGGCAAAAAGTACACTCGCGAACAGATTTTGCAGATTCTGCTGATCTGCTCGCTGAAAAATATGCTCTCAATCGGCGACATCAAGCGCCTGATGACCGTCCTGATGGAGGAGGGAGTGCAGGCTCAGGGCCTGGAGGAAATCTTCCGGAACGACCGCGACAACCAGCAGTCGCTCCGGCAGGATGTTGAGGTTATTATTCAGCATTTGCATTCTGACTATGCAGAGCAAATGGACACCACTGAGCTTGTCTCGCTGCTGCTCGGCCTGGCCCGCATCTCCAACTGCTGCCGCCGCGCCTCCGAGACGATCATCGACCGTTTCTTTGTGCAGGACGAACACGGGAAAAATTCAAAATAGACAAAATAGGGAAACGCCGCGTCCACTTCTGGACACGGCGTTTCCCTATTTTTTATTACACAACATGAGAAAGAAGTTAGCCTTTTAAATTTTTTTAATATTACCAACTGTGCAGCAAAAAATCAAGGGGCGCACGCAAAAAAGTGGGCGGCTGCGGCAAAAAACGTCAAATCAATCAAAAATGCGCGCCCCTTACCAAAACTTTTTGGAAGGGTGGAGCGCAGCCTGCGGTAGAGCAATCCGCCGTATAAAAACAAAGCGGCTCCTGTGTTTTTGCACAGGAGCCGCCCGCGGCAAAGCTGCAACTTTTGTAAAGGAATCCTGCGTAGGCTATCCTGCTTACTGCTGCGCGCAGATCAGGTCGGCGACGTACAGTCCGTTTGCCGCCGCCTGGGAGAGCGACCGGGTAAAGCCCGCGCCGTCCCCGATGGCATAGATATTCTGGCAGCCGCTGATCTGGAAATTTTCGGTCTGCGGCCGGGCAGAATAATACTTGCACTCGATGCCGTACAGCAGGGTGTCATAGTTGGCGGTGCCGGGCGCGACCGCATCCAGCGCGTGCAGCGTCTCGATGATGTTGTCCAGCTGGCGCTTTGGCATGCACAGGCTCAGGTCGCCGGGCACAGCGCTCAGGGTTGGCCGGGTGGTGGAGTTTGCCAGGCGCTTGGCGTCGGTGCGGCGGCCATTTTCCAGGTCGCCCAGCCGCTGCACCAGCACGCTGCCGCCGGAGATCAGGTTTGCTAGGCTGGCCACATGGCGCGCGTAGTCGATGGGCTGCTTGAACGGCTCGGTGAACCGGATGGTGGAGAGCAGCGCAAAGTTGGAGTTTTCGGTCTTGCGGCTCTGGTCGCGGTAGGAGTGGCCGTTGACGGTCAGAACGCCGTCGGTGTTTTCGGTGACGACGCTGCCGCGCTCGTTAAAGCAGAACATCCGGGTCTTGTCGCCGTACTGCTTGGAGCGGTACCAGATCTTCGGCTCATAGATGCGCTTGGAAAAGTCCTCCCAGACGATGGCGGGCAGCTCGACGCGAACGCCGACGTCCACCTGGTTATTTTCCAGCGGGATGCCGTTGCGGCTGCACCAGCCGGAGAAGAAGCGGCTGCCCACCCGGCCCACCGCAAAGATCACCTTGCCGGCGTGCAGCTGCTGCTCGCCTTTGGCGCTGCGGGCGGTGATTTCCAGTGTCTGCCGGTCCACGTCGGTGACCTCGGTGTCGGTGAGGATGTCGCAGCGGGTGCGCAGCTGCTCGATCAAGCGGCGCATCGTCTCAAAGTTGGAGTCGGTGCCCAGGTGCTTGAGCTGCGCCTGGTTCATGTGCAGATCATGCGCCAGGCACAGCTTTTTGAGCTCATTGTCCGGCAAAAACCGCTCGGTCGTCGCGCCGAACGAGACCAGAATCTGGTCGGCCTGCTCGATGTAGTCGATGACCGTCTCCGGCTTTAAAAAGTCGGTCAGCCAGCCGCCGTACTCGGTGGAGATGACATATTTGCCGTCCGAGAAGGCCCCGGCGCCTGCCAGCCCCTCCATGATGGCGCAGGACGGGCATTTGATGCACTTGTCCACCTTTTTGGCGACGATGGGGCAGGTGCGCTTCTCGATGCTGTGGCCCTTTTCGATGATGCACACCGAGAGGGCCGGATCGCGCTCGGTCAGGCGCCAGGCGGTCATCAGCCCGCCGATGCCGCCGCCGATGATGGCGATGTCGTAGTAATTTTTCATGTTTTTTCGCCTCCAGACAAAAATAGGGAAGTGCAATAACTTTTTCTGTGTCCAATTTTCTCTTCACTTTTTTGCCCAAACGATTTTAGTTTAGCACACAAGGCGGGTAAAATCCAGCAATTTTTAAAGAGAAAGTGTAACAAGAAAAATAACTTTTCTGCCATGCAAATGCAATTGAAAAAAAGAAGGGAAGATGGTAAGATAAAAGTCAGAAAAGAAAAAGGGAGGACGAAAGATGAAAAAAATTCTGCGCTTTATCACCCAGCGGGTGGTTATCACCGCGCTGCTCATTGTGCTGCAGGCGCTGCTGCTGTTCGGCTTTATCTGGAAGCTGGACAACTACTTTGTCTACTTCTATGCGGGCAGCGTCCTGCTGAGCCTGCTCATCACCTTAGGCATCATCAACAGCAAAAGCAACCCCGCCTACAAGATCGCGTGGCTCATCCCCATCCTGCTGTTCCCGGTCTTTGGGGGACTTGTCTACCTGCTGTTTGGCTCGGACAGGACCGGCCGCTACCTGCGCAAAAAGCTGCAGGGCATCGGCACCGAGATGGACAACGTCATCGGCGAGGCGCACCGGCGCTCGGGCGCGGAGCAGCTGCCGCCGGACGCGGCCAACCAGTCCCGCTACATCTCCCACTGCGCCTACTGCCCGCCCTACCAGAACACCACCACCGAGTATCTTCCGCTCGGCGAGGTCAAGTTTGAGCGGATGGTGGAGGAATTAAAGAAGGCCAAGCACTACATCTTCCTGGAATATTTCATCATCCAGGAGGGCAAGATGTGGAACACCATCCTGGACATCCTGCGCCAGAAGGCGGCGGAGGGGGTGGACGTGCGGGTCATCTACGACGACATGGGCTGCATCATGATCCTGCCCACCGGCTACGACAAGACCCTCGAGCAGATGGGCATCAAGTGCCGCATCTTTAACCCCTTTGTGCCGATCCTGTCCAGCCGCTTCAACACCCGCGACCACCGCAAGATCTGCGTCATCGACGGCAACGTCGGCGTCACCGGCGGCATCAATCTGGCCGACGAGTATATCAACGCCTACGAGAAGCACGGCCACTGGAAGGACACCTCCATCCTGCTCAAGGGCGAGGCGGTCTTTAACCTGACCGTCATGTTTTTGTCGATGTGGGACTACCTCGACGGCACCATCGGCAAGACCGACTACAGCCGCTACTACCCCACCGTCTGGGACGAAAACGCAAAGGGCTACGTCCAGCCCTTTGCCGACAATCCGCTGGACGACGAGGCGGTGGGCGAGACGGTCTACCTCAACCTCATCAACAAGGCCAAGCGATACGTCTACATCACCACGCCGTACCTGATTTTGAGCAGTGAGATGCTCACCGCCCTCACCAGCGCCGCCAAGTGCGGGGTGGACGTGCGGATCATCACCCCCCACATCCCGGACAAGTGGTATGTCCACGCGGTGTCCCGCTCCCACTATCAGCCGCTCATCGAGGCGGGGGTGAAAATCTACGAGTACACCCCCGGCTTCATCCACGCCAAGACCTTTGTGGTGGACGACGACTACGCGGTGGTGGGCACCATCAACCTGGACTACCGCAGCCTCTACCTGCATTTTGAGTGCGCTGTCTGGATGTACCAGACCCCCAGCGTGGCGCAGGTGCGGGACGACTTTTTCAAAACCCAGCAGATCAGCCAGGAGATCACGCTGGAGGAGTGCAGGAGCCTCTCCTTCCCGCGCAGACTGGGCCGCTCGGTGCTGCGGGTGTTCGCACCGTTGATGTAAATAGAAAAGAGACAGGGCAGCCCTCTTGTGCGTCAGGCGCAAGGGAGCTGCCCCTTTCTTTTTGGGAATAGCGGGCGGCGCGCCTTCATAGGATGCAGTATCCATCAAAAAAGGGAGGGAGATCGATGAAGCAAGCGCCTGCATACCGCACCGAGAAGGAGAAGCTGTCGGAGGGGAGGATGCAGTTTTGGGTGCTCAACCGCTGCCCGCAGTACCCCGCAGGGGAGAATACAAAGGCCCGCGCACAGGTGGAGCAGCAGCTCTTTGCCGCCTTTGAGCAGCAGGAATCCAGCAGGAGGTGAGAACCGATGTACGACGCGCTCTATGCCCGGCAGTCGGTGGAGAAGGTGGACAGCATTTCAATCGAAAGCCAGCTGGAATACTGCCGCCACGAGGCCCGGGGCAATCCCTGCCGGGAATATATCGACCGGGGCTACAGCGGCAAAAACACCAACCGCCCCGCCTTCGAGCAGCTGCTGGCCGACGTCCGCCAGGGGAAGGTGGCGCGGGTGATCGTCTACAAGCTGGACCGCATCAGCCGCTCGATTCTCGACTTTGCCAACATGATGCAGCTGTTCCAGCAGCACCGGGTGGAGTTTGTCTCCTCGACCGAGCGGTTCGACACCTCCACCCCCATCGGCAGGGCGATGCTGCACATCTGCATCGTCTTTGCCCAGCTGGAGCGGGAGACCATCCAGAAGCGGGTCACCGACGCCTACTACTCCCGCTGCAAAAAGGGGCTGTACATGGGCGGGCGGGTGCCCTACGGCTTTGCACGGCAGCAGACGATGCTGGATGGGGTGAGGACCTCGATGTTTGTCCCGGTGCCGCAGGAGGCCCGGCAGGTCCAGCTGATCTATTCGCTCTACGCCGACCCGGAAAATTCGCTGGGCGACCTGGTGCGCTACCTCAACGCGCACGGCCACAAGCAGCTGCGCGGCGGGATGTGGAGCACGGCGCGTTTAAGCGAAATGCTGCGCAACCCGGTCTATGTCCGGGCGGATGCCGCGGTCTACGACTTTTTCAAGGAGCAGGGGGCGCAGATCCTCAACCCGGCCGCGGACTTTACCGGCTACAACGGCTGCTACCTCTATAAGGGAGCTGGCGGGGAGGGGCGCAGCCCGTCGGATTTAAGCGGCAGGGAGGTCGTGCTGGCCCCGCATGAGGGGCTGGTCTCCTCCCGCGACTGGCTGCGCTGCCGCCTTCGCTGCCAGCAAAACCGCCGTTCCACCACCACCTGCAAGGCCAAAAGCTCCTGGCTGCTGGGCAAGGTCAAGTGCGGCCGGTGCGGCTATGGACTGAGCGTCGTTAAATCCGACACCCGCTGGCAGCGCTACTTTGTCTGCTCGGCGGCCTTGGCCTCCAAAAAGCAGAGGTGCCCGGGCACAGGCGGAACGGTCTATGCGCAGCTGCTGGAGGCCTATGTGTCGCAGGAAATCCAAAGGCGGCTGGGCCTTTTTGATAAGCTCTGCCAGCGGGAGGAGCCGCAGCTTGACCGGAAATGCAACGAGCATCGCATCCGCCTTGCCGAGATCGAGCGGGAGATCGAGCAGCTGCTTTGCAAAGTCAGCGGCGCCAACGACATCCTGCTGGCCTACATCAACAGCCGGGTGGCCCAGCTGGATGAGGAGCGCCGCCAGCTGCAGACAGAAGCCGAACGGCTGGCGCACCAGGAGGGCACAGTGGCCATCTGTAACCCTGCGCAGCTCTGGACAAAGGCCAGCTTTGCGCAAAAACAGGCGGTGGCCGACGCGCTGATTGAAATAATCAAAGTAGCGGACGGCGAGATTGAGATTGTCTGGAAGATTTAAGTCAGAGCTCGTCGGCGCTTTTTTTCGGGCCACTCTGCTTTAATCTTCCCGCTTTGGTGAAATGCTCCGTTATACACAGGAGCAGCTGGACAGCAAAAACTTCTATGCGTTTAATCCGTCCTACGATACTGCCGCCAAAGCCCGCCGCACCGGCAGCAGCAATAGCACCAACAACACCCGCCGGTAACGGCAAAACAAAAGGGCCTGCTTTTTTAAAAGCAGGCCCTTTTGCTGTTGTGTTGGTAAATAAGAGAGAAGCTTTATCGATTTTCCTGCCGGTCAGGCGGACATCTGGGGGAGATGTTCTGCTGAAAAGCAGGAACAGACATTTTTGAGCGTTTGGTCCGAAAGCTGTGAAAGCAGCGCCATCGAGCACTCCTGCGCGTCATATTCGCTCAATCCCAGCTGCTGAAAGATTGGACAGAGCGTTTGGTACTGCTCCTCGTGCTCGCGGGTCAGCTGGTGGCCCAGCTCGGTGATGCGAAGCGATTTGTCCGGCAGCTGTTCCAGCAGCCCCTCCTTGGTCAGGGAGGAGAGCATCTTGCAGACCGAGGCCCGGGAGATGCCCAGCTGGACCGCCACATCGATGCAGCGCACCCGCGGCAGCGACTTTTCCAGCGAATCGATTGTCAGAAGATAACGCAGTTTTCCAGAAGTCAGTTTCATAATTCCAGGGCTCCTTTCACCGGCATCCCACCTGCTCAAAAGGGGGGATTATGCCGCAGCTTTTGCGGATTTTAATTTCTTGGCGCGGTCTTCCGGATTTGGACGAACCAGCAGGTAGACCAGGGCAGCAACCAGGATGATTGCCACGATGGTGCCCAGGCCAAAGACGCCGGTTGCAAACCAGGTGCCAAGCTGATAGATGATGAGCGAAACGATGTAAGCGAAGATGCACTGATAGCCGATGGCAATCCAGGTCCATTTCGCGCTGCCCATCTCCCTGTGGATGGCGCCGATTGCAGCAAAGCAGGGCGCGCACAGCAGGTTAAAGACCAGGAAGGAGTAAGCGGAAATGGCGGTAAAGTTCTGCGCAAAGACGCTCCACATCTCGTCGCCGTTCTCCGCCACCTCGGCAAAGCCGTACAGGATGCCCATGATAGCGACCAGGTTCTCCTTTGCAACCAGGCCGGAGATGGTGCCGACGGCGGCCTCCCAGTGGCCCCAGCCAAGCGGCGCAAAGATCGGGGCGATGACGCGGCCAATGGCGGCCAGGATGGAATCGCCGGTGTCGACCATCTGCAGCTGGAAGTTAAAGCTGGACAAGAACCAGATAACAACCGAGGACAGGAAGATGATGGTGCCGGCCTTGCGCACAAAGGCTTTGGCGCGGTCCCACATGTGAATGAGGACGCCTTTTACGCTCGGGATGTGGTAGGCGGGCAGCTCCATGACGAAGGGGGCCGGTTCACCCGCGAACAACTTGGTTTTCTTGAGGATGATGCCGGAGATGATGATGGCGGCGATACCGACAAAGTAGGCGGAGGTCGCTACCCAGCCGGATTCGTTAAACAGCGCGCCGGCAATCAGGCCGATGATCGGGAGCTTTGCCGAGCAGGGGATGAAGGTGGTGGTCATAATGGTCATCTTGCGGTCGCGGTCGTTCTCGATGGTGCGGCTTGCCTGTACGGCAGGAACGCCGCAGCCCAGACCGATCAGCATGGGGATGAACGACTTGCCGGAGAGGCCGAAGCGGCGGAAGATGCGGTCCATGATGAAGGCGATACGGGACATGTAGCCGCAGTCCTCCAACAGGGCAAGGAGCAGGAACAGCACCAGCATCTGCGGCAGGAAGCCCAGCACCGCGCCGACACCGGCGACGATACCGTCCAGAATCAGCGATTGCAGCCAGTCGGCGGCGCCGACGGATACCAGCAGGCCCTCAACGGCAGGCGGGATGATCTCGCCGAACAAAACGTCGTTTACCCAGTCGGTCATCATGGTGCCGACAGTGGTAATGGAAAGATAGTAAATCACGAACATGACCACTGCAAAGATGGGCAGCGCAAGAATGCGGTTGGTGACAATCTTGTCGATCTTGTCGCTGGTGGTCAGCTTCTGCTTGGACTGTTTGCGGTAGCAGGTTTTGAGCAGGTCGGCAATCACGACATAGCGTTCGTGGGTGATGATGCTCTCGACGTCATCGTCAAATTCCTTTTCTGCCTCCTGGCGCAGCCCTTCGATCTCTTCCAGAGCAGCGGGGCTGAGTTTGAGCTGCTCGATCGCCTTCTCGTCTCGTTCAAACAGCTTGATCGAGTACCAGCGCAGATTCTGCGGCTGGCAGGCGCCCTGCAGGAGCCTTGCAATCCGGGCCAGGATATTTTCCAGTTTGTCGTTAAACTTCAGCGGCTTTGGCGCGGCAGCCTTGCTCTGAGCCAGGTTCAGGGCAGCCTTGGCGACCTCGGTGCTGCCCTCGCCCTTGACGGCGCTGGTCTCGATGATCTGGCAGCCCAGTGCATCGGAGAGCTTTTTGACATCGATTCTGTCGCCGTTCTTGCGGACCATATCCATCATGTTGAGGGCGATGACCATTGGCACGCCGATCTCCAGCAGCTGGGTGGTCAGGTACAGGTTGCGTTCCAGGTTGGAAGCGTCGATGATGTTGATCATCGAGTCTGGGTGCTCGTTTACCAGGTAGTTTCGGGTGACAACCTCCTCCAGTGTGTAGGGGGAGAGGGAATAGATGCCCGGCAGGTCCTGAATGATAGCCTGCTTGTTGGCCTTGAGTTTACCCTCTTTTTTCTCAACGGTTACGCCCGGCCAGTTGCCGACATACTGGCTGCTTCCGGTCAGGTCGTTGAACATTGTCGTCTTTCCGCAGTTGGGGTTACCAGCCAGCGCGATTTTATACTCCATTGTCCATCCTCTTTTCTGTTACAGTTTAAATTAGTTTTTGCTAACTCTAGCGGCTTGAAAACAGCGCCGTTTTGCAGGCGCCGTCTGGTTCGCACTTTTGAAAACTAGGCAGTCACTTCGATCTGTTCGCAGTCTGCTTTACGCAGCGAAAGCTCATAGCTGCGGACGTTGACCTCAATGGGATCGCCCAGCGGAGCTACCTTTCGAACATAGACCTCGGTGCCCTTGGTCAGCCCCATATCCATGATCCGGCGCTTGACAGCACCCTCACCATGGAGCTTGACGATGGTGACGGTCTGACCCGGCTTCACATCTTTGAGTGTTTTCATCGCAATATCCCTCCTATATTCCATTGGCTTTGCCGCACAGGCGGCGCCAATCCAGACAAAATGTTGGGGCGGCCTTACAGCATCACCCTGCGTGCCATCGTTTCGTCCAGAGCAATGCGGCTGCCCTTGACATTGATGATCAAATTTCCATTTAAAGACGAGACAACGGTCACTTCCTGCCCGGCTACAAAGCCAAGCTCCGCCAGATGCTGGCGAACGTCATCCTTTCCGGTGATTTTACGGATGACACTGGGTGTGCCGATGGGCGCAAGTGTTAATGGCATCATGATACCTCCCTCTTTCTATGGAATCTCAAAAAGTTGGCTGGAAAAGTGTTGTTTGACATCAGTAATTAGCTCTAGCTAACTTTTGAATCTGGTGTTAGTTTAGCACAGACTAACTCTCATGTCAATAAAGCCTGCGCCAATATGTTACCTTAGGCTAACACTGAGGTTGCTAGATACAAAATATTTATAAAATTTATTGACAAAGAGGAAAGGAAATGGTATACTGAAGCCGTAAATATATCGCATATCGATATATCGGGAGGCGATTACATGAAGGAGACACATCAGCCGCTGACCGATGCCGTCTTTTACATCCTGCTGGCGCTGCGACGCCCCAACCACGGCTACGGCGTCGTGCAGCAGGTGGAGCAGATGACCGGCGGCAGGCTCATTCTGGGGCCGGGGACGCTGTACGGGGCGCTCAGCCAGCTGACCGAACGGGGCTGGATCGAGGTCTACAGCCAGCAGACCACCTCCCGCAAAAAGAAGGAATATGTCATCACCCCGCAGGGGCGGGAAGCCTTTGCCAAAGAGGTGGAGCGATTAGAGGAGATGCTACGCAACAGCGCGCTGATGAAGGAGGATGCACAATGAAACAACTGCACCGCTGGAAGCTATACTTTGACAAGGACCTGGAAGAAAGCTGGCTCAACCAGCTGGCGCAGCAGGGCTGGGGATTGACCTCCTTCTGCCTGGGGCGCTATACCTTTGAGCCGATCGAGCCGGGGGAATATATCTACCGCGTCGATCTGCTGCCCAGCGACGAGGAGAAAAAGCAGGAATACTTCTCCCTCCTGCGCGAGATGGGGGTGGAGGTCGTCCAGCAGTGGGGCTTCTGGTTTTTCTGCCGCCGCCGCGCAAGCGAGGGCCCCTTCGAGCTGTACAGCGACGCGCCCTCCAAAGCCAGCCACTACGGCCGCATCGCCAGGATGTTTTTTCTGGTTGCGCTGCTGGAAATTGTCTGCGCCCTCTTTCAGATACCCGCCATCCTCACCGGAGACGGCCAGATCAACCTGGCTGCGATGGTACTGCTGCTTTTATTGGGCGCAGTGCTCCTGCGGCAGGGGATGCGGTTTCAGAGAAAGCAAAAGGAACAGCAAAAGTAAAGAACGGAGCGCTTGCCAAATGCGGCAAGCGCTCCGTTCTTTACTTTTTGAGGATTCGTTTTAAGGTGGCAAGGTCCAGCAGGTTGACCGTCTGGAACTGCCCCTTATAAAAGACCGCCCAGTTGTTAAAGACACAGGGCAGCGTCTTTGCCTTCTCCAGCGTGTCCACCTCGATCAGGTGAAAGGGGACAGCGTTCTGCTCGCAGTGCTGCCGCACCGTCTTGAGGGCTTGCTCGGTGTAGGGGCACTGGCGGCTGAAGTAAATGGTCAGCTCCTGCTCCTCGATGGTCTGGAGCTTTGCATTGGGCAGAAAGTACGGCTCGGTTCCATCAAAGGAGAGGGCCAGCAGCTCGTAACCGTCAGCGGTTGTGTCGACGGGGACAAAGCCAAACTTTTTGGCAAACTCCTGGT